>WNGL01000420.1_pt1 | contig 138052 bp, 86 predicted proteins | sample 5400591 | NCBI WGS metagenome assembly WNGL01 (sample SAMN13153377, study PRJNA577476) | soil metagenome | isolation source: 80 cm soil or saprolite under Garry oak tree replicate 1 | place: USA:California | collected 2016-06-15 | reverse complement strand
CGCATCATTCGCCCAGCCCGCAACATTCTAGGAAGCCTCCGCCTGCCCGGTGACAAGTCCATCAGCCATCGCTATGGGATGCTCGGCGCATTTGCCGAGGGCACTTCGCGCTTTTCAAATTTTTCGACCGGCGCTGACTGCGCCTCAACGTTGGCATGCATGCAGGCGCTGGGCGCAACGGTTCGCAAGCTGGACGACGGTCACATTGAAATCGATGGCGTTGGCGGACGCGTTACTCCGTCGAGCCTACCGCTCGATTGCGGCAACTCCGGCTCCACGATGCGCATGATCTCCGGCTTGCTCGCGCCGCAGCAAGCCAGCTTCACGCTCATAGGGGACGCTTCTCTCTCTCGCCGCCCAATGGAGCGCGTTCGCAAACCCCTCACCGATATGGGCGCGCGCATCTCGCTCACCGACGGCCATGCGCCGATGCTCATTGAAGGCGCATCGCTCACAGCCATCGACTACACCACGCCCGTTCCCAGTGCGCAGGTCAAGACGTGCGTCTTGCTGGCAGGCTTGCAGACTGCGGGTACAACAACCGTTCGCGAAGCCGTCCGCACGCGCGACCATAGCGAACTTGCGCTGCGTGCGTTCGGCGCAAACATCACGCGTGCGCTCGATTCGGTTTCGATCACAGGACCACAGAAACTGCACGCAATCGAAGCTGCAGTGCCTGGAGACATCTCATCTGCGGCATTCTTCATGTGCGCGGCGGCGCTCTTCCCCGGCTCGGGACTGGTGCTCGATTCGCTCGGTCTGAATCCCACGCGTGCGGCGCTCCTCGACGTGCTGACCGCGCTCGGCGCACGCATCGCGGTGCTCAACCTCGAAGAGAAACATTCCGAATTGGTCGGAACGGTGCAGGTGTCGGCAGACGCGGGCGGGCTGCGGTCGACGGAGATCAGCGGCACATTAGCTGCGCAGCTTATCGATGAATTGCCGGTGCTGGCCGCGATTGCGCCATACACAAGCGGAGGAATTCGCATTCGCGACGCGAAAGAACTGCGCGTGAAGGAGTCGGACCGCATCTCTCTCGTTGCGCAAAACCTGCGTGCCATGGGAGCCGAAGTTTTCGAGTTTGAAGACGGGCTGGATGTTCCCGGCGGCCAGCAGTTACACGGCGCAACAATTCACTCGGGCGGCGACCATCGCATCGCAATGGCCTTCAGCGTTGCAGCGCTTCGGGCCGACGGAGATACGCTCATTCAAGGCGCCGAGTCAGCAGCCATCAGCTTTCCGGAATTCTTTGATCTGCTCGATCTGGTATCGGAGCGATAGAAGCCACATTCGACTTCACCAAGAACTTAAATGCATTCGCGGAACAAATAAAGTAGCCCGGCAATCAGCCGGGCCTCTCTGCATGGTGCGTAACGGCAGCTTAGCGGCTAGCCGGTGGAGCGGTTGCCGGCTCATTCGCGCTCTTGGCCGGTTGCACGCCTTGAATTACAGGTACGGCCTTCACGTCGCCAGTGGCAGCGTCGGTCAGATTGATGCCGTAGTGCTCAAGCGTGGATGCAAGCATTTGATAGAGGCTAGCCCGCGCATTTGCAAACGCCGCGTTCGCAGCAATCAGGTTGTTCTCCGCGGTCGCAAGGTTGCGCTGTTGCAACAGTACGCTGGCCGTGGTGGAAGCGCCCAGCTTCAGCTTCTTCTGCTCCGCATCGAGGCTTTGCTGAGCATAGTCTCTGGCAGCAAGCGATGCCTGGACCAGTGCACGATCGTTGGTTAACGCGAACTGCTGATTCACAACCTGCATGCGGATCTGGGTGTAAAGCTGCGCCAGCCGCAACTCCGCTTGGCGATACTCCATCAACGATCGCGCCTGCACGGACTGTGCTTCGCGATTTCGCAGCGGAATCGTCATGCTGAATCCAACTCCCTTGTCCGGCGCTGTGCTGTTGAAGAGATTCGTCAGCACTGTCCCGTAACCATTGCTTGGGAATGTACCGGGATCGTAGGGAAGACCGGTCCTGAAGTTGATCGCGTTTGGACTCTGCGAACCACCCAACGCGCTTGATCCATAGAACCCGTATACATCCAGCGCAGGCAGCAGCGCATTACGTGCGCCCTTGAGCGTGATTTCGTCGTTTCGCAGGGTGAGTGCGGCTTGCACAAGTTCCGGCCGTTGCTTGAATGCAATCTGCACCAGTTCCTCTACCGGCTGCTTCTCCTCGGCAATCTCTTCGAGGCTGATGCGGTCGGTAGGTATCACGGGAGCAGTGGCCAGCGCAGGATCGTTCAAATTGCGAGCGATGGCCTGCTTGATGATCTGTTGCTGATAGTTCAAGCTGTTTTGCGAAGCGATGAGCGCCTGCTTGTCGGTGGCAACGTTCGAGTCGGCCTGGACTGCGTCCAACGGAGCCATTGTGCCAATTTCCAACTGCTTGTGAACGTCGCCGGAAAGCTTTGTGGTCTGGTCCAATGCGCGCTGATGCGCCTGTACATCTTCGTACGTGCTCACCAGGCCCCAGTAGATGCTTTCAACCTGGTTGACGGTGTAGATAATCTGCTGTCGGAACGATGAATCGGTAATGCGGCGATCATTCTGCGCCTGGTAGATGAAACGCCTGTTCATCCAGATCCCTGCACCCTGCAAAAGGTGCTGCGTCAATGTTGCTTTGAAGACTGAACTCAACTGGGGGCTATAGCTATTGAACGGGCTGTCCGTCGTCGTTCGTGAATTCGTGATCGTTGCATTGAGCGCAGCACCGGTCACAAATCCTTGGTTGTAGCCAAAGTTGTACTCGTTTGTATTCGACGTCAGCGAAGTCTTGCCACCTGAAAACAGCGTGTTCGACTGCGGCTGCCTGGCGCGCTCAAACTGAACCGTCCCAGTGATGTTTGGGTCGCGTGGCTGGGGCAATGGTCCGGCACCGCCGGTGGTCAAGGTTAAACCGTTAGAGCCGGAACCGGCGCCGCCAGAACCAACTGTCGATCCGCCCGGGCCGCCACCGGTAGTCAAAACCGAAACAGAGCCGCCAAGCGTACCGGTTACCAAACCAGGAGACACACCAAGAGGCGAGGCTCCGGATTTGGTCCGAAGAATATCTGTGTCGGCAATGTCTAGGTCGTAGCGCGCAATGGCGATGTCGTAGTTATTCTCGATGGCCAGTGCAATCGCGTCCGAAAGGCTCAGGTAGATCTTGCCGTCCTTGACCAGGTTGCTCAGCCGCACCGAATTCTGAAAGCTGGCTTTCCCGATGGAGGTTGGCCGGTACATATTGATCGGGTTGCCCAATATACGCCCGGCGGGTTTTGAGAAATCTCTCTGCGTCGGCCGCAGGTCGATGGGCTTGGTTTCCACAGGAGCCGGCGCCGGCGGTAGTTCCGATGCCTGCTTTTCAGGCGCCTTGGTTCCTGCCCCTGACACCCCCCCGGTCGCCTGCTGAGCAATTCCTGAGGGCACACACGTTGCCAATGTCAGCATGACCGCTGCCAGAGCGCGCAGCTTGCCGGTTGCGTGCCGTTTTACTTGACGCACGGTCCTATTCTGATCTTCAAACACACCAATACCGAACGATTGCATGTTTTCTCTCCACTGGATGCTGGGCATGTGGGGTGCCATTCTTCAAGACGTCCTGAGATTGTCTCCGGACGCAGATTTGTTGATTCTTCGCGGCGTTTTTCTCTTCCTGCACGTTTTGACCATGGTCATTCAGGCAATACGCGCTCCGTTACCAGTTCGTTCCCTTATCTCCGATTTCTCGGTATTCCGAACGGCTCAACGCGTGTGGGCGCGAAAAGCTGAGTATATCCCACTGGAGCGGCAGCGACGGTCAGGCCCGGATGGTCAATTACCCTGTTATCTAAGCAGATACCTATGCCCCAGCAAGTCCAAAACACGCAAGCGATGCAGACCTGGAAGCTGACCTTGGCTTACGACGGAACGGATTTTCATGGCTGGCAGGTGCAGCCCGGGGAACGAACCGTGCAAGGGGAGTTGCAATCCGCCCTAGGCCGGGTCGTGGGCGAATCTCCTCTGCCGCAGGGCTCAGGCAGAACTGACGCCGGAGTCCACGCACTTGGCCAGGTGGCCAGTTTTTCGCTGCAGGCTCACATTCCGCCGGCAAACCTGCAACGCGCTCTCAACCGGACCATCCCTGCCTCAATTCGGGTGATCGAGGCGGCCGTCGTTCCGGACACATTTCACGCGCGGCATTCAGCATTGGCAAAGACCTACGAGTATCGAGTCTTGCTCACGGAGCCGGGTTGCGACAGGATTTGCCCGCCGTTTTTAGCTCGGTATGTTTACGCATACTCGTGGCGGGTGAATCTCGCGGCGCTGCGCAATACCGCACAAGCTTTTGTCGGCGAACACGATTTTCGCAGCTTTGCCGCCACCGATCCTGATTTGTCGACGCGAACCGCCGATTCGGACGACGGTTCCCCTGACCAGACAGAGCCTCGGACCGCGATCCGCACCATCTACTCTTCGACATGGGAGGAGCAGCCTCACGAAGCTGGAGACCTGCTGGTCTATCGTGTCCGCGGCAATGGCTTTCTGCACCACATGGTGAGAAATCTCGTTGGGACAATGCTTGATGTTGGACGCGGATACATGCATATCGAAGATATTCCGCGAATCTTTTCTGCTCTCTCGCGCGACGCAGCCGGACCAACAGCCCCGGCGCGCGGGCTGTTCCTGCATTCAGTGGAATACGATTAGGTGCAATCTGCCATCCCACCCCTCCTGCTAACCTGAGACCACTGGCATGGCGATCTTTTCCCGTAGCACGGCATTCACTCGCGTCACGGCATTGGCCGCGCAGAGGCCGGTACACGCCGCGTTTTCGTGGATGCACAACAATCCCAAGACACTGATGGATTGCCAGGCGGAGTTGGTTGCGATCCCCGCGCCGCCATTCGGCGAGGCGGAACGGACCAAATGGCTGGCCGCGCGATTCGCCGATGCAGGGCTTGAGCAGATTCATATCGACGAAATCGGCAATGTCATTGGTTTCATTCTTGCCGCAGATTTGCCGCCTGAAAGCAGCGGCCCCGTAGTCGTAATCTCAGCGCATCTCGACACCGTCTTCCCTGCCGACACGCCATTGAACCCTGTTGTAACTCAGGTGGATGGCCACCGTCGACTCAGTGCGCCAGGCTCCTGCGACAACGCCGCAGGAGTAATTGGAATGCTGGCGGTTGTTCAAGCTCTGATTCAGGCGAAGGTCAAACTCGCCGCCCCGTTGTTGGTGCTCGGCAACGTTGGCGAAGAAGGAGAAGGGGACCTTCGCGGAGTTCGATATTTTTACGAGCAGCGCGCCCTGGCAGGCCGCGTTGCAGCACACATTGTTCTCGATGGCGCGGGGGCCGATTCGGCGGTAACCCAGGCACTGGGCAGCAAACGCTATCAGATCATAATCAACGGTCCCGGCGGGCACAGCTTCACCGACGCGGGCACTCCGAACCCAATCGCAGCAATTGCAACAGCGATGGCGGCGATGGCGCGAACTCCATTGCCGGAACAGCCGTGCACGACCTTAAATCTCGGAACAATTCACGGAGGCACGAGCGTGAATTCGATTCCCGAGAGCGCAGCTGCTACCGTCGATTTCCGCTCGACGAGCCCGGATGAGTTGGTGCGATTGGAAGTCGCCCTCCATCGCGCCGTTGAAGACGCTGTCGAACAATGGAATGCGTTTGCAAAGACTCCAAAGACACGGAGCCGGGGGCTGCTTTCCTTTGAAATAAAAAAGATCGGCGACCGTCCTGCCGCGCAACTCGGTCCGGATTCCCCACTTCTCGAGGCGTTGCGCGCCGTCGATCGCCATCTTGGCATTCAGACCGATCTGCGTCTCGGATCGACTGATGCAAATATTCCGATCTATCTGGGTGTCCCGGCAATCTCGATGGGCGCTGGCGGCGATGGTGGCGGCGCGCATACGGTCGGCGAGTGGTACAGCGACAAGGACCGCGAGATCGGACTGCGCAGAATCCTGTTGCTCACCTTGGCCATGACGGAATGGGCGGCAGAACAATAGCGATTGTCTGGTAAACTTCGCGCATGCGCGCCACCTGTGCCCTGCTTGCCACTATTATTGCCGCCACTTTTTCTTGTTCGGCCCAATCGCCTGCCCCTAAACACATCACTGCGAAGCGAGTGAAACCTGCTTCGGCCTCTGCTTCAACGGCTGCTCCGCCCGACATGATCTTTTTCAACGGAGTCATCTACACGGGCGAGGGATTCGCGAAGGACATGCCCACCGTGGCGCAGGCCATGGCCGTCGGCGGCGGAAAGGTGCTGGCCGTTGGTACGACCACGGAGATCACTCGGTTGGCAGGACCGAAGACGATGCTGCACGACCTCGATTCAGCGAACACCCACACATTCATCTTTCCCGGCTTCAACGACGCGCACACACACCTGGGCGGCGCGGGTCGAACGAAATTGAATGTGGACCTTACCGGCGTGAAATCGCTGGCTGCGATGTTGGCGCAGATCGAGGTCGCCGCAAAAGTGGCTCCGGCGGGACATTGGCTCACTGGCGGCAACTGGGATCACACGCTCTGGACCAAAAAGGTTCTGCCCACGCGACAGGAACTCGATAAAGTCACTGGCGATCATCCGACATTCCTTAATCGCATTGACGGACATATTGCAATCGCAAATTCTGCGGCGCTGGCTGCCGCCGGAATCAACGGAACAACACAGCCTCCGCAAGGTGGAGCGATCGACCTCGACTCGCTGGGAGAGCCCACCGGCATTCTGCGGGAATCGGCGCAGGGTCTGGTTTACAACGTCGTTCCTCCGCCCAGCCACGATGAGCGCCGCAAAGGCGACCAGCTCGCCATCGACGATGCACTCGCGCACGGCGTGACAAGTGTGCAGGATTTCAGCAATTGGGAGGACTTCCTCGTTTTCGAGGAGATGGAGAAGGAAGGCAATCTGCATCTGCGCATCAGCGAATGGCTTCCTTTCAAAGACTCGCTCGATGAGTTGAAAAAGATGCGTGCGCATCACGAAGCAAATGACCCAATGCTGCATACAGGAATGTTAAAGGGGTTCATGGACGGCTCGCTTGGCTCGCGCACCGCGGCGATGAAGACCCCCTTCGCGGATGATCCGGGCAACACTGGGTTGCCGCAGTTCACGCAGGAACAATTGAATGCAATGGCGCTCGAGCGTGCTCAAGCCGGATTCCAGTTGGGCTTTCATGCCATCGGCGACAAGGCTGCTGCGATGGCGCTTGACGCCTATTCGCAAAAAGGAATCTCGACGACAGCGCGGAATCGCATCGAGCACGCGCAGGTTGTCGATCCCGCCGACATTCCCCGCTTCGCCAGACTCGGCGTCATCGCCAGCATGCAGCCCAACCACCTGCTCACCGATATGAATTGGGCAATGGACCGCCTCGGCCCGCAACGAGCTGCGTACTCCTATGCGTGGAAGGCATTTCTCGACGCCGGCGTTCCGCTGGCCTTTGGCACCGATTATCCTGTCGAACCCATCACGCCGTTTCGCGGACTCTATGCCGCGGTCACTCGCACCAACGAGTTCGCAACCAAAAGCTATTTTCCCGACAACAAGCTCACGCGCGGTCAGGCGCTCTACGCCTACACACAAGGATCGGCATACGCTGAGTTTGCCGAAAAGCACAAAGGCAAACTTGCGGTAGGATACGATGCTGATTTCATCCTCGTGGATTGCGACCTCTATCACGTAAAACCGTCGGCCATTCTCTGGACCAAAGTCATCAAGACGTTTGTTGCCGGGCAACAAGCCTATCCCGGAAACGTAGAGTGACGCGCCACACATCTCTCTCCAACCTGAGCGGTCGCGGCTGCCATAATCCAAACAGATGAAGCTGCGCGCATACATTCTGATGGTGCTTGTTGTCGCAGTCTGGGGATCGACCTTTGTGCTAATTAAAGGTGCGCTCGCCGACTCTACTCCTGCCGCCTTCAACCTGATCCGCATGACGCTGGCATTCGCATTGCTCGGCGCCGCTTATCACCGCTACTGGCACACCATCCGCCGCAGTCACCTAGCCGCAGGCGCTGTTGTCGGTCTTTGCCTCGCGATGGGCTACCAGTTCCAGACCACGGGACTGGCGCGCACCACGCCGTCTAAGTCCGCGTTCATTACCGGACTCGTAGTTGTGCTTGTGCCGTTGTTCTCATCCATTCCCCGTCTACGCGCGCCCGATGCGCGGGCGCCACGATGGAATTCGTTTCTGGGCGCGGCCCTGGCCTTTATTGGTATTCTGCTACTCACCGCACCTGCGGTTGTAAATGCACCCAGCGCAAATTCAGCGATGGCCAGCTTTACCGCCCTGCTGCCCGATCTCTCGTCAATCAATCTTGGCGATGTACTCACTTTCGGCTGCGCCATCGGGTTCGCTTTTCATTGTCTCGCGCTTAGTCATGTCTCACCGCGGATTCCCTTTCAGTCACTGGCCATTTTGCAGGTCGGCTTCTGCGCAGTGTTCATGGCCTTAAGTCTTCCCATGATAGAGCACCCCCAGGTCCATTGGACAATGCGCCTCACCATCGCACTTGTTATTGCCGCCGCCCTGGCAACAGCTGCCGCATTTTCAATTCAGAGCTGGGCGCAATCCATATTGCCGCCCACGCACACGGCCCTGCTGCTAACCCTTGAGCCGGTCTTTGCCTGGATCACGTCTTTCGCCTTCACTGGTGAACGTCTCGGCATACGCGCTGCATCCGGAGCGGTGCTCATCCTCACCGGCATTGCCATCACTGAGTTAGTCCCGCAGCCCCACGTTCCCAGCTCGCACGAAGCTTAAGCAGATTCCCTGGGATTTCACCCTCTGGCCTGCAATGTCGCTACACTGAAGTGTGGAGTGCGTCATGAGCGATGGCCGCGAAGAGCGTGAAGAACGGGAGAAACGCCGCGAACTGGAAGACCGCGAGAATCCCGACGATAAACTTGACCGCAAACCAATAGATCAGTGGGAGCCTGAACGAGACGATTCCTGATCGCTTTCCTCATGTCTAACGCGGCGCGGCATCTACCGAGTCGGCCAGCGCGTAAGCCAGCACTGCCATCACTGCGGCATTTTCGTTCAGGTGACGCATATCGATCTTGTCAAACGTGTCAGCCGCGGTGTGGTGGTAATTGAAGTAGAAGCGGTTGTCCTGCACGGGAGCGAAACTCGGCACCCCATGCCCCGTGAGACCGGCAATGTCTTCACCGGTTTCAGGAGCGCTCACCAACGTCTCGGCGCCGATGGGTTCAAGCACCTGAGCGACCGGCCGCAGCCACTGACCGAGATCGCGCTTGCCTGAGTAGTAGATTCCTGTCGGGTGGTCGGCGCCGAGATCGCTTTCGATGGCTCCAGTGTGATTTGCGAAATCCGCCTTGTGGTCGACCATGTAGGCCGCAGCGCCTTCCGATCCCTCTTCCTCGCTCATCCACGCAATGAACCGAACCGTGCGACGAGGGTGAATATTCAAGTCGTGTAGCAGGTGAATCGTCTGCATTGAGATCGCCACGCCAGCGCCATCGTCGATAGCGCCGGTGCCGAGATCCCACGAGTCAAGGTGGCCGGAGACAACGACGACCTGCTCTGGATGTTCAGTTCCCTTCCAGTCGGCAATAACGTTGAAGCTCTCCGCGTCAGGAAGCGTCTTCGGCGTCAAAGTAAGATGCAGTTTCACCGGACCCTGGCTGGCGAGGTTCTTCAGCAGATCGGCATCTTCTGCGCTGACAGCAGCAGCCGGAATCTTGGGAACATCCGGCGCATATTGCGTCAATCCGGTATGCGGCAAACGAAAATCCGCTCCTCCGACCGAGCGCACCAGAACCGCGACCGCCCCAGCGGAACCACCAGCAATCGGTCCGGCGCCGCGATAGGCCACTCCACCAATGTAGGCCTCGAGTCCTCCACCTTGTGCGGCCAATTGTTTGTCAAAAACATGATTGAAGAGCAGTATCTTGCCTTTGACTGCGTCCGCCGCAAGGGCGTGAAGCTGCTGCCAGTTGTCCACGACCACGACTTCAGCGGTTAGCCCCTCGGCCGCCGTGGCCACGCTGCCGCCCAGTGCCGTCAGCACCACTTTTTGCGTCGTTCCCGGTGTCTGGCCTGCCCAGGAAACCAGTTCAGCGGTCTCTGCGCCTCTGACCCAGTGCGGCACCGAGGCCTTCTCCAGAGTGACTTCCGCGCCAAGCGCTCGCATCTCTGCGGCAACGTACTGAACGGCTTGCTGTGCCTGGGGCGACCCGCTCAGCCGAGGGCCGATGTTGTCGGTTAAATGACGCAATTCGTTGAATGCGTACGGATCGCGGATGGCCGCATCGCGCAGCCGCTCCATGACGGCGATCTGATCAGGCGTCCAGGCGCTTTTGCCGCCGGAAATCATGGCGTTGAGCCGGTCAAGGATCGAGGGCTGAGAAGTTCCCGAGGGCTGGGATTGCGCTGCCTTCGGCAAAGAATTCTGAGCCGCGCAGAACGAAATGCCGATTGCGAGAGCGAGGACCGGGATGACTATGAATCCGTGAGACTTCGATGGGAAAGCCATGCCGGATATTAGCATGGCCTATTCAACACGCTTCGAGCTAAATTGCGTCTAACTCAATGGGTCTGGAGTGGCATGCGAATTGTTGCGAAGCTATCCCAATGCCGTCTTTTGGCATCCGACATCAAAGGTCTTTGGAACCCGAGCAAACGAGCCAGCCAGCCCGGAACGCCCGCTACTGGCTATACTTAGGATGAGTGTATTGAAAACTCCAGCGTAAACGGCTGGACATTGGATGAGGTCATCGAACCTATGAAATCTCTAGTTGAACGGATGCGTTCGCACCGTCTCGCATCGACTTTTGTTTTGCTTGCAACACTCTCAGCCGCTATCTTAGGCGGCTCGTTCGCGGCTCATGGAGTGCGCGGACAGGAAAAGCAGAACGACAGCTCTGACGCCACGCCCCTCAAGATCAATAATGGATCTGTCGCACCAAACGAGTTTGTGAAGATTGCCAAGGCGGTGGGCCCCGCGGTCGTAAATATCAATACCCAGACCTTGCCCAAGTTGACCGGAAACAAGGGTGGCCGTCGTCTCAATCCTCACAACCGCATTCAGCCAAATCCCCAAACTCCTCCCGGCGGCGGTGGCGATGAGGACGATCAGGATCAGCAGAATCCGGGTCAGGGTCAGAACAACTTCCAGGACTTTTTCAACAAATTCTTCGGCGGACAGATTCCAGATCAGGACGGCGACGGTGAAGATGGCCACGTTCGCGAATCACTCGGATCGGGGTTCATCGTCGATCCCAAGGGCTACATCATCACCAACAATCATGTGATCGAAAAGGCCGACAAGATCTACGTCAAGCTTTCGACCGATCCGGACTCGCAGGACTTCGGCCGCCCCGCCCGCGTCATCGGCACTGACAAAGCCACTGATCTTGCGGTCATCAAAATCGAAACCAACTCCCCTCTCCCGACGGTCAAGATGGGCAATTCTGATTCATCCCAGGTTGGCGACTGGGTTGAAGCCATCGGCAGCCCGTTTGCTCTGGCGCAGACTGTGACGGCAGGCATCATTTCGGCAAAGAATCGCACCATCGAGCCAGGCGTCAACGGACAGTTCCAGCACTTCATCCAGACGGACGCCGCCATCAATCCCGGAAATTCCGGCGGTCCCTTGCTGAATATGGACGCCGAAGTCGTCGGCGTGAACACCGCCATCTACACGCAATCCGCCGGGTACCAGGGCATCGGTTTCGCCATGCCCGCGAATACCGTTGTCGCTGTGTACAACGACCTGATCAGCCCCAGCCACAAAGTGACTCGCGGTTCCATTGGAATCCAATTCCGTCCGGGCCTCTCGGGCGCGGTTAACCGTGTCTATGGATTCAAGAATGGAGTCCTGGTGCAACAGGTGCAGCCTGGCGGACCCGCTGAAAAGGGCGGAATCAAGTCCGGCGACATTATCACAACCATTGACGGCCGCTCCATCAAGGACGGAGACGACCTGGTGAGTGAGATCGCGAGCCGCAGGCCGGGCTCCAGCGTTCGCCTTGGCATCGTGCGAGACGGCAAGCAGAGCGATGCGACCGTCACAATCGGCGATCGGGATAAGGTGTTTGCTGCAACTGGATCGGAGCAATCCAACGCCGCCCCGGAAGAAAAAGGTGACGCCGGCGAATTGAAACTGGGCTTGATCGTGCGCCCGGTGTCGGATCAAACTGCCGCAAAAATCCACACTCCGGGAGTCATAATCCAGTCTGTGCGGTCAGGCTCGTTTGCTGATCTGCAAGGGTTGGAGACAGGCCTCGTCATTATTCGCATCAACAAACACGCCACAGGCACCAAGGAGCAGTACGACGCAGTGGTGAACAGTTTGAAGACAGGGGATGACGTGGTGTTTGAGGTGATCGATCCAAAGCACCCCGAACTCGGCATCAACTACGTTGGCGGGACACTGTAGTGGATAGACTTACAGACTGCGGTCGCAATCGAAGCGGTCGTAGTCAGCATTGAATGCGGGGCGGTTTGCATTTGGGAATCGGCCGCTCCGCAATTAAAGAATCGAAGAGTGCAACTCGGATCAAGACTTTAGTAATACTTTTCGCCTTGAAATCTCGTGTGCCAGAGCGGTTTCAGATGGCATACCCCTGGCTGTTCGGGTAAAATTCTCAGAACGTCCAGGGAATCCAATTCTAGAGGTATCGAGCATGCTTTCATTTCGAGCAAGCCTGGCGTTGCTATTGGCGGCAGCCCTGATTTCTGCGCCGGCCTTCTCTGCACCCACTCACAAAAAAGTTGGCAGCAGCCATTCGCGTAGCCATAAGACCGCGAAGAAGTCGCATAAGCTTCACGGACAGCAGGCAATCGACGCTGCCCGTGTAACTGAGATTCAACAGGCGCTTATCCGTGAGCACTACCTGACCGGAGAAGCAAGCGGACAGTGGGATACCGACACGACAGCAGCGATGCGAAAGTACCAGGCTGACCAGGGTTGGCAGACCAAACTCATGCCCGACTCGCGAGCGCTCAAGAAGCTCGGATTGGGACCGGACTACTCAGGCGCCATCAATGCCAGCGGTAATTCTTCGTTCAACGGACCACAGCCAGCGAACTCCATCCCGCCACCTCAATCGGCGGGTTTTGCTGCTGCCTCTGGAGTGAAAGAGTAGGCGCACGAGAGTCGGAATTTTCCAACAACGCAAGAAGGCCGCCAGCTTGGCGGCCTTCTTGCGTCAGCTTCAATTCACTGGACGATTAGAAATGCATCGGAGGTATCCCCTTCAGCAGAAACTCATAACGGTCCCGCAATGTATCGGGGCCTGATGTGATGGGGCTGTTGAGATGAATGAATGCGTCATCCGCTCCATACTTCGGCCAAGTTGGCAGCCCCGATCCGTTGGGATCGCCTGTCTTGGCAAAGTTGGTCCAATATCCCATCATGGCTTCGCTCAGCTGGCGGTCTTCCGGCCGCACAGTTTCGCCAGGACGTGTGTCGAGTGTTCCGAATACGTACTCGATATCGTCGGAGTGAAATGCGTATGTGCCGGGGTGGTATTTGCTGGGTAGTGCGGCAAGTTCGAAGTGATACCGGTACACAGGAGAGGCACCGGTCTTGCGATGAGCCTCAAGCCATTTCCACGTGCCGAATGCAATGAATGAATCGCTTCCGAAGTCGATAGCGGACCGTAGCGCCTGTTGGTCCGTGTCGCTGGGATAGAGCCTTAGGAAATCCGCCGAGCGCTCTTTGAACAAGCCGCCGGCCATCCCCTGCCACTGTGCGGCAGTCATGCCACGCATGGCCATAAAGCTCCCTTCATCGGCGTTCCAGCCGGCGAGCAATGGAACATGTGCCTGTTTGCCGGCAGCGAACGTATCGGCCACGGGCTCCGTCAAAAACTTGCCATCGAGATCCGGAGCAAAGCCTGTCTGGCCCTTCGTTTTTGCAGCCTCGAGAATCTTGTCGGTGGGCATGGCGCGTAACTCCGCAAGCGACTTCACGCCGAGGGTCGCGACCCATTTCGCATCGATTGCAGCTCGCTCAGTCACTGTTTCGCCGCCGAGGTTCAGCGCGCTCGGAAATGCCGCTCCGCTTTCGCCGATAGCTTTGTGGAACAGCCCCTGCGCCATCGGTGACGCCATCAGCGTGCTCACCGCAAATGAACCGGCGCTCTCGCCAAAGATCGTCACATTGCCGGGGTCGCCGCCAAAGTGGCTGATATTGCTCATCACCCACTGCAGAGCGGCCACCATGTCGAGCAGACCGTAGTTCCCTGCCGAGCCATTGCCTTCCTTGGCAAGATCATCCGTGACAAGAAAGCCGAATACGCCAAGGCGGTAATTGATCGTGACGAGAATCACACCCTTCGTCGGAAGAAAGTCGCCATTGTGGCGCGGCTCTGAGCTTCCGCCTCCCGAATACCCGCCCCCATGAATCCAGAACATCACCGGCAGCTTGCTCTTGTCGGTGGCATCGGCGGGCGTGTAGACATTCAAGAAGAGGCAGTCTTCGCTAGGCCCCGCATCCTGAAAGACCATGTCATCGAAGACTTTGCCCTGCGCGCAGTGTGCACCGTACTTCGTTGCGTCGCGATCGCCCTTCCACTTCGCAGCCGGCTGGGGCGCCTTCCAGCGCATGTCGCCCACCGGGGGAGCCGCATAGGGCAGGCCCATGAATGCCCGAACCTTGCCATCCGCGATCGTCTTGCCAACTACCTTGCCGTCCTCCGTCTTGACCTTCAGAGGGTCGGCGCTCATCGTTGCTGTGATCCCAACCAACAGTCCTGCTGTTACCAAGGCACACATCGCCTGCGTACGAGAAAACATTGCGAAATCCTCCGCGAGATACCTTATCAGGACGGGCGGGTGGCAGGCCGAGTTTCAATACCGGATGCAATCACGAAGTTTCAGGTCCAAGCAGGTCCGCGATGGTCTCGCGCCGCCGAATCAACCGAGCCTTCCCGCCCTCCACCAGCACCTCCGCTGGCCGTGGCCGCGTGTTGTAGTTCGAAGCCTGCGCCATCCCATAAGCTCCGGCATCGAGCAGCGCGATCAGGTCGCCTGCTTCGAGAGGCTTGAGTTTGCGGTCGCGGGCAAAGAAGTCTCCCGTCTCGCAGACCGGCCCCACCACATCAACCGCTCGCACTTTCCCGGCATGCGGCCTCACCGGCACGATCTCGTGATGTGCCTGGTAGAGCGCCGGGCGAATGAGGTCGTTCATCGCCGCATCGGTGATGATGAACGTCTTCTTCCCGTTCTGCTTCACCTGCAGCACACGCGCCAGCAGCGCTCCAGCCTGCGCCACGATGAAGCGCCCCGGCTCAAGCAGCAGGCGGCCTTTGAAACCAGCAAGAGCCTGGTCAATCGCCGCAGCATACTCATGCACTTTGATCGACGGGCTGCCACCAGCGCTGTCGGATGTCCCGTGGTAGTCAATCCCAAGTCCCCCGCCCGCATCGACAACGTTGAGCAAGATGCCTGTGCGCTTCAATTGCTCCATCAGCTTGCTGACGCGCTCCATCGCCGCGCCAAATGGAGCAGCGGAACGAATCTGCGAACCAATGTGCACGCTTACGCCATGAGGCTCAAGCCAGCGGCTTCCCGCCGCGCTCAGGTAGATTCGCTCCGCCTGGCGAATGTCGATGCCGAATTTGTGCTCGCGCAAGCCGGTGGAAATATACGGATGCGTTTCCGCGAAGACATCAGGATTCACGCGAAGCGCAAAGCGCGCCTTCACCTTGAGCTTGCGCGCGCGGGCCGCCAGCAATTCCAGCTCGCCTTCGCTCTCCACGTTGAATTGAAGAATGCCGGCGCTAAGCGCGCGATCGATTTCAGGAGCCGTCTTTCCTACTCCCGAAAACACAACGCGCTCCACTGCCTCCGGCGCGGCGGCATGTACGCGTTCCAATTCGCCGCCTGAAACAATGTCGAATCCTGCACCGCGATCCGCGAGAAGCTTGAGAATCGCCAGCGATGAGTTGGCCTTGACCGCGTAGCAGACGAGATGATCGCGTTCTGCAAAAGCCTCCTGGAAAAGAGCGAGGCGCTCGATAATCTGATCAGCCGAATAAACATACAGAGGCGTGCCAAATTGTTTCGCAATTAACTCCAGCGAGACCCTCCCGCAGAAAAGCGCACTCCCAGGCTTGGGATGATGAAAAGGGCGAGACGAAGTTTTCGAGGTAACGGTCAAGGTCAGCTTCCGGTGAGAGTAGTTCCTTTGAGCCTACAGCATTTCGGCGGGCGCAGGCGTTCACTCAGGATCAGTGCAACTTCCCTTCCCGTCGCTCTAAAACCGCCGATAAATTTACGCCGTCTCGTCGCTCAGATTAAATTGGCGAAGCCACGGAGCTAGAAGCGCTGCCATCTTTTCCGGTTGTTCGTAGGCTGCAAAGTGCCCTGCGTTAGGCAGCATATGGAATTCGCAGCCACCCGGTGCCGCCTCGAACGCCTGCATCTCTTCTTTCGTGATACCGGGGTCTTCGCCGCCGCAGATGGCGAGGACCGGCACTTCAATAGTCGGGACCGTCGGCATCGAGTCGGGACGCGTTGCCAGGCCTGCCTGCACGGCAATCAAGGCGTCCGGAGCCACCGTCATGCGCTCACGGAGCTCTTTCACAATTGCCGAATGGCTTTGCCGCGCCGTCGCACCAATCAGTGTCTGGGCATTACCGTCAAAGATGGCTGTTGTTCCCTGTTGCCTTGCCTGCGCAATCGTGTCGACTCGCTTGGCGAGGTTCGGCTCTCCGTCCGGTTGAGGTTTCGAACAGACAATTGCCAGCCCGCGCATCCGCTCCGGAGCCTGCCGCCAAAGCTCAAGCATCACGTATCCGCCGATCGAGCAACCTGCAAACACAGCTTCATGCAAATTAAGACGATCGAGGAGGGCAAGTGTGTCCATCGCCAGTTGCGCCATGGTGAGTACCGGCGCATCCGGCACCCGTGAGAAACCGCCGACCGGCAGGTTGCCACCAAGCTCCGATGCTCCATGTCCGCGCAGGTCGGGCAGGATAGCTCGCATTCCGCCAAGTTTTCCAACCAGCGGGAGCCAATAGAAATGATCGAGCGGTGTCGGGTGAAGAAAAACCAGGGGCAGCCCGGCGCCGCTCTCACGATAACTTAGCCGCGCTCCATTGGACTCATAAACTTTGCTCATAGGTGAGGAGGATAGGGTCCCGGCACTTGGCCCGGCATCTGAATCGGCTCTTCCGGGATTCCAATCCATCCCGCCAGGTAGGCAACGCCAACCAGTCCGCTTGAAAAGAAGAATCCCACAACTGTGAGGATACGTACCAGCGTGACATCCCATCCGTTCGCCTGCGCAACCCCAATACAAACGCCCGCAATCTGACGGCCTATGATCGGCCTCACGAGCGGCTTGGAGTGAGAAGGGGCCGCAGCCGAAATGACCGACCCGCAATTCGAGCAAAAGCGAGCGCTCGGCGGCAATCCCGATCCACAGCGGTGGCAAAAGAATGGCATGACCAAACCTCCGGAACTAGTCTATCGGTTCCAATTGAATAGTACGCAAGCGGGGATTGGGCGGTTCCAGCTTCCAGGTATCGTGCATAAATGCGCACGCCTCACACGCTTCAGCCCGTCAATTCTCATGATATGGGCTGTGCAGATACTTCCGTGCGGTGTCCACCCGAGACGTATTGGCGCCGGTATCGATGGCCGCCTGATAATCCTTGACAGCCAGCGGACGTTCGCCGTCCAAGTCGTGGCACTGCCCCGCGGCCACAAGTGAGCGAACCTTTAACTCGGGCCCTACGTTTTTGCTCTCTGCCGCCTGTTCGTAAGCCTGCGCGGCCTCAGGACAATGGCGTTGGCCGCGCAATGCGTCTCCGAGGCCAAAATAAGCGAGCTCGAGCCGCGCCTCGGCAAAGTAGCCGGGTCTTGCACTGTTAGCAACGATCTCGCGGTAGGCCTCCACTGCGCCCATGCCCTCCCCTGCATCTTTCCGAAGATTGGCATCCTCAAGGCAAAACAGGTAGTTGCGCGGATATTGCTGCTTAAGCGTGCGTACCACCTCAATGGCTTCTTTGTAGCGTCCCTCACGGCGCAAAAACAGTGCGATCACCGTGCGCGCTTCAACGTTGCTGACTGCCCCGCGGCGCGCGGCGTCGTTCAGCAATTCAAGACCTCGGGTCTTGGAACCAGAGATGCCCACAAATCCGATAAGCAGCTTGAATGGAAACGGCAGCGCACCCACCACATACTCGTGAACACCTACCACCAGCTTCGCATCCACATACTCCGGATCCAGCTGCAGCACGCGGCTCTCGTCGTCCTTGGCCCTGTTGGCGAGGCGAAAGCCGCTGGAAAATCCGCGCTCAACCATCGCGATGTAAGTGCACTTCAGGCTCCGCACCCATCCCCGGGCGTAAAGCGCATCGAGGTCGTCGGGATTCTTGCTCAAACGCAACTCTGCTTCGCGAATCGCTTCTTCGGCGAGTGCGAAAATTCGGTCGCGGACTTTGGGGTCTTCGTCCGTTGCGTGCTTTCCCGTGAGAAATCCGTCATTGGCGTAAAACGTCGTATCCAGCAGATCTTGCCGGTAGAGTTCCTGGAAAAGTACGGCATTGAGAAGCAGCGCCGTACCCTGCGGATCGCCGGGGTGGGCAATGTGGACTCGCTCGAAGCGCTCGACGGCCGCCGGATAGTCCAGCAAGTAGAAATAATGAAAGGCGTCCTGCACCATCGGGTCGAGATTCAAGGGATTGGTATGGCTTCTTTCCGCCCAACTGACGACGGTAGTGCCCATCAGGACGATCGTCCAGGCGAGACTGCGCAGCTGGCTCTTCCCCGTCTTCAACCCATTTCTCCTTCCAATCTCCGTCAATTTTAGAGCCTGAGTTTGGCCCGCTGTTTGCGCCAACTGAGTCGAAGGACCATCCGTAGTCCCTAGTCCCTGGTCCAGACGAAGCCCTCGCCCGATTTCTTTCCGTCAACAGATGCACCGAAAACGCTATAGGATTTCAGTATGCCCACATCGGATCGATTGAACCCTGCCTTCGCACCTGCGAGTCAGGAACCAAGCCCTAAAGAACAGGCCCGCCAGCGCCTCATCGTCGCCCTCGATGTTCCCAACTCCTCTTCGGCAATCGATCTCGTCAACAAGCTTGGGCAAACCTGCCAGTGGTTCAAAGTGGGACTGGAGCTGTTTATTGCCGCTGGGCCGTCCGTTCTGGAGCCAATTATCGCTCGGGGGCATTCGGTCTTCCTCGACCTCAAGCTTCACGATATCCCCAACACGGTCGCTGGCGCTGTACGCTCCGCCGCATCGCTGGGTGTGCGCATGCTGACCGTGCACGCGGCTGGTGGCCCAGCCATGCTGGCTGCGGCTAGCGAAGCTCTGGTTGGCATTGCGAATCCGCCAGAACTGCTGGCCGTCACCGTCCTGACCAGCATGGACTCGGCACAGCTGAAATCAGCCGGCCAGGATCGGTCGCCGGCCGAGCAAGTGGCCCTTCTCGCCCACATGGGCGTCGACGCCGGAATTCGCGGCTTCGTCTGCTCGCCACAGGAGGTGGCCGCGGTCCGCACAATTACCGGCCCCGCTGGGCATCCCCGGCTGAGGCGCTCCGCCTCGGAGCCAGCTACTTGGTCTTAGGCCGCCCGATCACCCAGGCAGCCGACCCTGCCGCCGCCGCATCCGCCATCCTCGCGGAGATGGCCGAGGCGCTGCATCCATGAAAAGGCCCGGCAGTTAGCCGAGCCTTTTTTGCATCCAGAAAACCTGAAGTTTTCTCTAGAGTTTCTCGTGAAAATCACACACAGAACACGAGATATAGACTCCGCCAGGAACTCCGCGCTCGCGGTCCTTCACGCGCTTGACGATGCGCGTCGGCTTGTGGCACTTGGGACAGTCAGTCGACTTCGTCGTGTCCATTTCCTTCTTGCGGTCACCTGTTTTGGCAATTTTGGCCATGGGTCGGATGTTTCTCCTTGTTGATTGTCTCTGCACACACGCGCAAGGCTCTTGCGCGCGGCTTCAACGGCGCGGTCATTCACTCACCTCGGTTGCAATTGTCTGCGGAGGCAGCGGGACTCGCTGCCCTCTAGTTTACATCAATCGCACAGCGCCCTGAAATGAGGAGTAGTGAGCCAGCTTCCGACTATTTCGTCTACCCGCGCTAAGAAAGTGCTGCCTTTTCAGTGATAGCCTCGCGTTGTACATTACTGGGCTCCATTGAGGAGATTGTCATGAACGCATTCAAGCAAAAGAGGCGATCCTTCCTGTTCGGCTTGGGTGGCCTCGGCATCAGCCAGGCATTGCCGCAAGGCGAGCCCCGGGCTCAGGCACCCGCTCCTCAGGGATATGTGCTTGGCGCCACCGAAGGCGAACAGCTCATTCATTTTCGCGATCATGGCAATATCTTTATCAAGGTTGGCTCCGCCACAGGCTCCGACAATCTCGCCCTTGGGACTCAGCAGGTGACAGTCGGTGCAGGCATTCCAGTCCACCGGCACTTACGGATGGACGAAGCCTTCTACGTTCTGGAAGGCAGCGGAATTTTTATATTGAACGACCTACCACACTCTTTTGAGAAGGGCGCAACGATATTCATCCCCAGAAACTCTTGGCACGGGTTTACGAATTCCGATCACGAACTGCTCCTGCTGTGGATCATGTCACCAGCTGGCCTGGACGGCTTTTTCCGCGAAACCTGCACTCCGCCCGGTGTTCCGCCAAAGCAACTCACGCGGGATCAGATCAAGCAGATTGCCCGCAAATATGCGACGGAATTCAAATAATCATCAGGTGCTGATCCACCGCATCACCTGTGTGAGTAAATCCTAGCGCGGCTGATCCGGTACCCGCTGCGAAGGCGCGGGCTGGGAGGCGTCCCCATCCGGCGCGGCTGCTCCTCCTGTCGGCTTCACTCCTGCAGGCGCCGTCTGCTCCGGCGGTGTCGTTGAGGCGGGCTGCGAAGTGCTCGACGGACCATTCGGCCTTGCGTTTGGGTAATCATCGGGTTTCTGCTTGGGGAACTGCACCGGTCTCATTTCCCCGGCTTTGTTGCGGGAGGTATCGGGCACCGTCTCCCCAGGGTTGCGCAATGTTGGGGGCGCAGACGGAGCCTGCTTGTCGGGATCGCGCTGCACATCGCCTATCTGGGCAGTGTGATTGCCGTGCCCATCGTCCGCTATCAACGGCGTGCCATCGGTGCGCATCAAACCTTCGACTTCATCCTGGGTGTAAATTGTCGGTTTCTCGCCCATCTTTGCGACTTCAACGCGAATGACGCGGTTGCCGTTGATGCGAACAAATTCGATGTCCTTTGGCGGACGCCCATAGATCCACTCTTCAAAAGGCATCTGGCCTTCCATCTCGCGGGTCTTGGTTTGCGGCTGGCCTTTGGCGAACAGCACCATATCTGTGCTCATGCCCACCATTACGTGGTGATTGAGAATCGCCTCCTTGAGCTTCGGCGGCAAAGTGTCCGTGAAGGCTTCAATCGGCGTCTTCACATCGAACGAAATCAGCGGCGCAAGCAGCGCTTTGACCTGGGCTCCGGTCAGTTCAGGAATGTGGCTTCCCTTGAACTCAAGCGTGAGTCTGGCTCCTGTCGCCTCTTGATCGTCGCCCTGGACAACAGGGCTCATGACTTGCCCGGTGCCAAGTTGAATGTGGCGCAGAAAGCGATGTTTAGGATCCGGACCGCCATTGAGGTCGAAGACAATCTTGTTGTGTTCAATCTTGACGTCGCTCAGCACAAGCCGATCACCAGGTTTGGCGCACAGCCCTTGAGCCGTCACCATGCTCAAGTAGTCCTCACCCGCCGGACTCAACTTACCGTTGGCGACCAGGGTCAATCCTTTGTGTCCGCGCGGAAACGGGCGCATCGCGAATCCCTGCTCCGCCTGCATCACTCGAAGCAACTCCAGTCGCGTCTTCGCATCCAGTTCCGATTCGGTCAGCGGAACGTTCGTCGGTTTGATCTGGGCATATCGCCGGTCAACCGTGACGCTGGTTCCGTTGGTTGCATTACCGGCCTTGTCGATCGTGATTGCCTGCCCCGAAGCTCCGCCGCTGCCCAAACAAGCTATGAGCGCGCAAAAGCCTGCGAAGCGCCAATAATCGTTCGTGCGAAAGGTCAAATCTGGGCATTTCTGGTCTGGTGGATTTCCGAGTGTGAGCGATGGCCTGTTCATGGGCGTCCTCCCATCGGGGTCCCCAGCGATAGGTCTTCGTCGCTGGGGTGATCCATGGCTGCGCTAAGTAAGCATTGAGCAAACAGTAGTTCTATGCAAGCAGAAAGGTCAAATCTAGTACGAACCGGAGCCAGCCGTGCACGAGCCGCAATTCCACTTAGGACCGCGAAGTCTCTGACCCGCTGGATGTTTCAGATGCCGGATAGGCTCGCGAGGGTGGTGCAGCTGCGGGAAGAATCTGCACCAGCGAAGGGACCGCCGGCCCAGGATCGTCGGTTCGCGTCGCTGCCTCATGCTGGCTTCGTGCCGCCGCCTCGAGGTCCACCGCTATCCCCCCCGGGATGATAACCGGCGCGTTGTAGCGAAAGTCGAGTTCGCGCGTTACGCGGTAAACCACCGGAAAAGCCATGAGCAATACCATCGCCGAGATCCAGCTACCGTCAAGCCCATAGCCGCCGCCGGTCACCCAGAATGGGCCCATCGGGTTGCCTTCGACCACGGAAGAGTGGCTGGTCACTCCACTCACTGCAAGTCCGAAAATCAGCGCCCGGCTCGCCTTCCATGCAAAGTTCAAACCCCAGCTAAGCCAAAGCGCTCGAGTGCGCAGATAAGACATGGAGAGCAGCAGGCCAAAGATAACCGAAACAGCAACGCTGGCGTTCGTTGAGCCCGGCTGCAGGGCCTGCACGATGGCATAAAAAAGTGCGAATCCAATCGCACTCCCGTATGGGCCGACTACAACTTCGAAACGCTGAAATCCGTATCCCCGGAAAGCTACCTCCTCAGCCAATGCGGCCAAGCCAAAAAAGGCGATATCCGCGAGCAGCCATCCCCACGACGAAGGCTGCGTTGAAATCACAATGGCAATGCCGCCAACCACCACCATCGGCAGAACACACGCAATCACAGCTGCCCAGCCCACGGCGAGACCCAATCCAGCTTCTCCCGTCCATCCCGGCCGAGATGGGAGACCCTGCGCTGCGATCGAATGCGACTGGCGGTCGAACAACGACCCAAACCCCGCATAGCCCAAAACCAGCAGCAGCACAAGCAACAACTGCTCAATCAGCGGAAACCACGCATCGGAGGCCAGCGTTGCCGCAACGTGCCGGGCAAACGACCTCGCGACAAAGAAGAAAAGGATCGCGGCCACGAATTCCAGATACGCGCGGAATCGCCCAATGCGGAGAGGCACACTCACTGCACTTCCTCCGGGAGCGTTAGCGACATGGGTGACAAGGGCTTCCTGCGCAAAGAACGAACCTCAATAAACTTTCGATGCGCCACGAGATCTAGCTTTCCGTATAGCACTGCGCGATGTTACGAAATTTCTGTTGCCGCGCCGCAACCAACAATTCCACCGATGTCGATTGCAGTTCCTTGAGATGCTTTTGAATCGCCGTTCCCACCAGGCCCGCGCCGACGGGGTGGTCGGTATGTGCGCCTTCCGGCGGCTCGCCGATGATCTCGTCAACGCAGCCCAGCGCCGCCACCTCGGGCGCCGAGATGCGCATCGCTTCAGCGGCCTGCTGCTTATGGCCAACCGCATCGCGCCACATGATGGCAGCGCAGGACTCCGGTGTAATTACAAAGTACAGCGCATTCTCCAGAATCAGCACGCGATCGCTGACCGCCAGCGCAAGCGCTCCGCCTGATCCGCCTTCCCCGCTGATGATAGAGATCGTAGGAACGCGCAGCCGCGCCATCTCGCGAATATTCCGCGCGATGGCTTCCGCCTGCCCACGCTCCTCTGCCCCCAAACCAGGAAATGCACCGGGCAAATCAATAAAGCTGATGACAGGGCGCGCAAACTTCTCCGCAATCTTCATACAGCGAAGCGCCTTGCGATAGCCCTCAGGGTGCGGCATACCAAAGTTCCGCTTCACGCGCTCCTTGGTCGATCCGCCCTTGCGATTCCCGATGACCATGACCTCTTCGCCACCAAGCCGAGCCATGCCACACGCGATCGCAGCATCGTCGCCATAGGCGCGATCCCCGTGAATCTCGCTGAAATCCGTGAAGATCCGTTCGATGAAGTCCATCGGGTAAGGCCGCTGGGGATGTCGCGCCCTCTCAACTCTGCTCCACGCAGGAGATACGGCCTGCGCTGTTTGGGGTGTCCCTGTCGCCTGTTCGCTCATCTGCTCCTGGCGGCGCTTGGGACTGGACTAACCCCAGACCGGCAAACCGCTAAGAGTGATTCTACGGGGCGAAGGCGCTGCGGACAAATCTTAAGTCGATTCAAAGGATTGAGCAACCCATCTCCCGGCAACCCAGCCGATTTTGATACCGTGAAGACCTCCCCGCATTCCAGGGAATGCCGGATGCCTTGCACATCGTATATTTCCTTTATCCCTCCTGTCGCTGAAACTATTCGCACTCAAATAAAGGAGACAGATGCCGAAATCACGGAGAGAGTTTCTGGCTTGTAGCGCTTTGGGAGTCCTGGGTGCCGCCTTGCCGATCGATGCCGCTCAAACCCCGGCCACGCCGAATCAACAAGAGACGCCAGGCGCTCCCACCGCATTTGGCACGTCTCCCCCCGTCGGCCCCGAAGTAACGCCCGCTACATTCGCTGAAGCAGAAAAGCTCGTGCAGGTAGAGATGACGCCCGCCGATCTCGCGCAAGGCGCCGGGAACTGGCGCATGCAGATGGCCCCACTCTACGAACGCAGAACCGGCCCGCGAAAATTAGCGCTTGAACCCGAACTCGCCCCCGCAACGCAATGGAATCCTTCCCTGCCCGGCATCGCCACCGGAAAACCCGCAGCCAATCACTTCGTCCGCAGCGCCGACAACAAAACGCCACTCCCCGCCGATGAAACGGACATCGCATTCGCCTCCGTTGCGCAACTCTCGCGATGGATCGAACGTCGTCAACTCACATCCGAGCGGCTCACCGAAATCTACCTCCACCGCCTCGATCGCTTCGATCCCAAGCTGCACTGCGTCATCACGCTCACTCGCGAGCACGCACTCAAGCAGGCGCGCCAGGCCGACGCAGAGATCGCCGCTGGACATTATCGTGGCCCGCTGCACGGCATCCCGTGGGGCGCGAAAGACCTGCTCGACACGGCCAACATTCCCACAACCTACGGCGCGGAACCTTTCAAAGCCCGCGTGCCCAAAAAAGACAGCGCTGTCGTGCAGCGGTTGAATGCCGCCGGAGCCGTGCTCGTTGCGAAATTGAGTCTCGGCGCACTCGCGCTCAACGACATCTGGTTCGGCGGTCAGACGATGAACCCGTGGCTCCTTGAAGAAGGCTCGTCGGGTTCGAGTGCGGGCCCCGGCTCGGCAACGGCGGCAGGCCTGGTCGGCTTTGCCATTGGCAGTGAAACCGGCGGCAGCATCGTTAGCCCCTCCATGCGCTGCGGCGTCACTGGATTGCGTCCGACCTATGGCCGCGTCGCGCGCACCGGCGCCATGACGCTCTGCTGGTCGCTCGACAAGCTCGGCCCCATGGCGCGCAGCGTTGAAGACACCATCCTCGTGCTCAATGCAATCTCCGGTCCCGATCCTGGCGACCTGGCCAGCGTTCCCAGCACGCTTTCATTCAACGCCAACGCAAAAGTTGCCGGCCTTCGCGTCGGCTACTTCCCCGGCTGGATGAAGGAAAGCCCCGCGACCGACGTCGATCGCGCCGCCCTCGACGCTGTGAAAAAAGTCGGCATGGAACTTGTCGAGGTCTCCATCCCCGACTGGCCCTACGACTCGCTCAACGTCATTCTCTTCGCTGAAGGTGGCGCCGCATTCGAAGAGATCACGCTCAATCACAAAGTCGACGAGTTGAAAGCGCAGGTCCCCGATGCGTGGCCAAATTGCTTCCGCCAATCCAGATTTCTGTCAGCCGTAGATTTTGTGCAGGCCGATCGCATGCGTCGCAAAGTAGCTCTTGAGATGGCGCGCGTCTTCTCGCAAGTCGATCTGTTGCTCGTTCCCTCGTTGCGCGACGAGATGCTGGTCATCACCAACAACACCGGCCACCCATCGCTCACTCTGCGCGCGGGCTTTGTCAAAGTTGCAGAAGCCCGAAGCGACTGGGCTCCCGACCCAAAACACCCGCTACCCAAATTCTCTCCGCCACGCCGCGTGCCCCACGGCGTCACCGTAATCGGTCGACTATTCGACGAAGGCACGCTGTGCGAAGCAGGCATGGCGCTGGAGCGCGCATTCGCTGTTGCGGCGGAGAGACCCTCGGGATTCTACCCGCGTGTTTCATAAACCAGTCTTGTGACAGTCCCGCATCGTGTATCCAAACCGCGATGGATGAAAACTCGTTTCTTGTTAGGCACGACTTCACCGGCTGCGGAAAACCCCGGCTTTCTTCGGACGGAGGGAGCGTGGGGCTTCATGGGCTGCGGAACACTCATCGCATGGCCGGTTTAGTGTCAGGGCATGGCTTCAGCCGTGCCGCAAGCGGCTGAAAATACGAGGGCTTTAGCCCCTGAAGCCTCTTCCTGCGCCCCTATCTGCAAACCCCACTGAAATCGCTTTCCTTTTGCAGATCATTCCCATCCCTCGGCGCACACTGGAAGTTGGAGATCGAGCCTGGAAGCGCCACCGCACACACGTTCATGCCGGACATCAATACCGCAATACGAAACAAAAAGCGCAAACCACTCCCAAAAAGGCCCGTAACTCCTTACCCGAGAGGACTCTGCAGCCAAGTTCTTTGATGAGAGGAACTTGCAGCGATACCCTCTCTCTAAGCCCATGAATCGAAGGAACTTGCTTACAGAGTATGGGTGGGGGTACCCCAGCCGCATGCGCATCGAGATTCCACTCTTCCAGGATGTCCGAGGCATCGGCATACTAACCAACTCGGAACGTCAGATCTCGATCTTTGAGAAACGATAGGCGCCAAAGACCAGCAGGATCGATCCCACTACGACCAGCACAAGCAAGTCGGTAAAGGCCCCAAAGACGCTTTGATTCAGAAGCACGGACCGCATGCCGTCGATGCCATACGAAAGTGGATCAAGCGATGTAATAAACTTAAGAATCTTCCCCAACCCGACAAGCGGAAACAGCGCCCCCGAAAGAAAGTAGATGGGCATGACAAGGAAGTTCATGATGAGCTGAAACCCCTGCATGTCTTGCAGGCTCGAACCGATCGCCACACCCAGCGCCGCGAATAGAAATGCGATGAGTATCATGAACCCCACAGCGAGCGGGATGGCGAAGAGACTCACTGGCCTAAAACCAGCCAATCCACAAATCGTCATCACTAACAGGCCTTGGATAATCGCAACCGTTGATCCGCCAAGTGTTCGCCCGATCATGATCTGGATCCACGGCACCGGCGCGACCAGCGTCTCTTTCAAGAATCCGAATTGGCGATCCCAAAGCAAGCCAAGCCCGGAAAAGATCGACGAAAACAACACCGACATGCCGATGACTCCAGGCGCCATGAATTGCAGATAATTACCATTCCCCGCACGCTTGAAAACCGGCCCCAACCCGAAGCCGAGCACCAGAAGATAAAGCATGGGTTGCCCCAGCGAAGCCACAATCTGCGCTCGCGAGCGCGTGTATCGTTTCAGTTCTCTCAGCCAGAGAATATAAATCGCGCTCATCGTTTGCCTCCGCTCCACATCTTTGCAAACTGCCGCATCTGATCTGCCGAATCCGCGCTCTCATCGCGGATCGTCGAACCGGTCAAGGCGAGAAATGCCTCTTCAAGTGTCTCGGTATTGGTCTGTTCCTTGATTTCTTTCGGCGTTCCCTGCGCAACCAGTTTGCCGTGATCGATGACACCGATGCGGTGAGCTACGCGGTCAGCCTCATCCATGTAGTGCGTGGTCAGAAACACGGCTACGTTCTCGGCCTCGTTCACTTTCTTGACGTGGTTCCAAAGCTGGTTTCTACTTTGAGGATCGAGCCCCAACGTTGGTTCGTCGAGGAAGAGAATCTTCGGTGTGTGCAGAAATCCGCGCGCAATTTCGAGCCTTCGTTTCATGCCGCCGGAGAACTTCTTCACCTGGTCTTTGCGGCGCTCCCACAGCTCGAAGAGTCTCAGTAACTCCTCTGTTCGCTGGCGACGCACCTTGTGCGGCACGTGGTAGAGCACACCATGCAGTTCCATGTTTTCCCACGCCGTGAGTTCCCCGTCGAGGCTCGGATCCTGAAAGACAATGCCGAAGCGCTTGCGTGCCTCGTTCTGTTTTGTTTGTGGATCCAGCCCGTCGAGTTCGATGGCGCCGCTCGTGGGTTTGAGCAGCGTGGTAAGCATCTTGATGGTGGTAGTCTTCCCCGCCCCGTTGGGACCGAGGAAGGCAAATATCTCGCCCGCCGCCACATCAAACGAGACGTCTTTGACGGCAGTGAAGGTACCAAATGTCTTTACAAGGTTTTGCACCCTGATCATGGGCCCGGCCTCCAGGAAAAACCAATACTGAAAAATACCATTTCAGTAGGTCATCCGGGAATTCAGGAGGCCGAAGCCAAATCCGCCTGACGTGTTAGTGGGTGGCAAGACTTAGTGGGTAACTCCAGGATTATTTTAGAGGCTTTAGTGATTCCTTCTCCATGGCGTTCGCGTCCACCGTGGATTCAGGGTTCAGCGAGGTGAGCTTTGATTCCGTTTCGTCGGGCAGCGCGTTCTGGTCCGCCCCAACGACACTCGCAGGTTTTTGAGGCGTTGCTTCGTTGGTGTCGAGCAGAGCTTCGAGGCGGTAATTTGTCTTTGCAGCGGCTTCCATCGCCTCACGAACCGCATGGCTCATTTCTTCGGCGGCAGCCTTGCTCGGAGCGGCTTCGCTGGCCAGGCGAAGAAGCGCTGGCATGAGCATCCACCAGAGCAGTTCCTCGTAAGGCTCACTCACGAAGTAGGTGAATTTGCCCGACTGATGCGTACCGGTCAGCCAGCGCACGTCGGCGTCAGACCACAGTGCTGGCGCAATCAGGAAATTCCTGGCAGGCATTTGTGGCTTTCCTGGTTTTGCTTCTTCCGGAAGACTGGGCCTCGCGGTGACCGCCGCAACATCTGGCGTCTTAGCGGACAGAGCATCAGTCTTGATTTCCTTGTCAGTTTTGCTTTCCTTTTGCGCGGCTTCGGTCGATTTGATTTCCATACCAGAAGGCGCCGGTTCTGATTTGCCCATGCCGGCTTCGGCCAGCAGCACGACCTTGATGCGAGCCGCCGTGCGCCATCCAGCTTCGCCTTCAAATCCGAGCCCGTTAAACGACTCCGCAAGCGGCTCGCGAAGACGCAGGCGATCGAAGATGTCAAGCGCAGCCTGCGCAGGCTTCCCGGCATCGACGCATTCGGCGAGAGTCTCGAGCGCGCACCAGGCGAGGATCGGCGCCCACATCGCCGTTGCTGTAAGCTGTGGGCTTGGGCTGGGCAGCACGCGGCGCGCGGCGGCCGTCCATGGCGCGGGAAACAACGCCTCAACAACAGGAATGCGCAAGGCTGCTGCAAGACGTTCGCGGAACGCCGGACCAAGAAGTCCGGGCATCGTCATATCCTTCTGCTCGCCGGTGCGAGAGCGATAGGCAGGCTGCGCCGCGCGCAGGAAGGCCTCGCACCGTGTCCAAGCGACGTTGAAGAACTCACTGCGATTGCGACTGAGTTTGCGATCGACCTTGCCTGCACCGCCATTGACGCGCGGATGCTCTGCCACGTCGGCGAGCGTGCTAACCAGTTCCTGATCGAGCATGAATCTTAGCGCCTGGTGCACTGGCTGCAATTCCATGTTGATAAGTGCGTCCTCGAGATTGGGCACACCGCGGCCGTTGAGTTGATCGCATAGCCGGTCCCAGGGCTTCTCAGTAGAGGACCACATCTCGCGCCAATCCATAAACACATGGCATTGGTAAGCGTGAAACTGGAGCGTCAGGCCGCGCTCAGCCAAATGGTTTGCTCGCCGCAAATATTCGAGACCGGTCAGTGAATCGCGAAACGAAAGAATAGCGCCGGAATCTCCGCGGAAGCCGAGCCCTTCGCTCAAGCGCTGCTGACGCAACTGTGCGGTGGACTTATCAGCGTATGCCGCGGAGTGGTCAATGGTCCCGTTCGCCGTGCCGTAGCGATTGTTGTAGACCACGAGCGCACGCTCGTTGCCGTTTCGGTTGGAGTAGGCAAAGACGTTTTCGTCGACTGAGCCTGAGCCCTCGAAAAGATCGTAGAGCAGGAAGTTGCTGCTCTCGGCAAAGATCCAGCGGCGCTTGAGCAGAGGCGCGATCTCGCGTTCATGGCGCTCCACAAGCCAGTAATCCGGAGTCTCATCGTAACGGGGGCGCTGATACTCCATACCGTACTTTTCGGTGAAGCCCTCGATCTGGCCATGGCCAAACATGGGCAGGCCGGGCAGGGTGGCCATGAGGGCGGCAACGCCGAAGCACTTGTCTCCTTTGCCAAACTGGTCAATCGCTGTGCGTTCATCGGGATTGCTCATGAAGTTCACGTAACGCTTCATGATGTCGGGGTCGAATTCGAGGGTGTTCTTGATCACTGAGCGGTACTTGGCGTTTTCCTCGTCGCGCATCATGTTCATGAACGCGCTGTTGTAGACGCGATGCATGCCAAGGGTGCGGACGAAGTAACCCTCCATCAGCCAGAATGCCTCGGCGAGCAGCAGCGTGCCCGGCACCTCGGCGGCAACGCGATCGACGACCTCGCGCCAGAATTCATAGGGCATGTGCTGGTTAAACTCGGCCTGGCTCATGCTGTATTCAGCGCGCGAAGGGATAGCGCCGCTCGAGCCCTGACCCGGAAACCAGAGACGGTGGAAATGACGCTTCGCCAGCGTCATCGCCGCATCGAAGCGTATGACCGGAAAAAGCCGCGCTACATAAAGGATGGTCTGAATGACCTGCTCGCGCACCGCAGGATTCAGGTAGTCGAGCTGCGCAGTGTCGTTCCACGGAAAGCTGGTGCCATCGTTACCGTGATAGATGTAGCGGGTGTCGCCGGTATGGCGATCGTGACGTCGGAAGACCACGGCCGCGTCGGTCTGCTCAAAGTAATGGTCCTCGATTTTGATTTCGACGCGGCCATCGTGCGAGAGGTCGGGGCCGTTAAAACTGTAGGCGGGATATGGGGACTCGCCTCGAGAGATGAACCACTCCGGGTGCTCGATGACCCACGGTGAATCGATGCCCATGTGGTTGGGCACCATGTCACTAGCCAGCCTGACGCCGTGGTGGTAGCAGCGGTCGCGCAAATGTATGTACGCTGCCTCCCCACCCAGGTCTTCAGCAATTTTGTAGTCAAAGAGCGAATAGGCAGACGCGACGGCGTCCTGGTTGCCGCAAAGCTGCTTGATGGTCTTCGAAGCGCGACTGCGTTCCCACACGCCGATCAGCCACAGTGAATTGATGCCGCGGTGCGCGAGCGTGGCCAACTCTTCGTCGGGGATTTCGTCGAGGCGTGAAATCCTGCGGCCAAACTGCTTGCTCAACTGCGCCAGCCACACGTAGGTGCTCTTGGCAATGAGCACCGTAGTTGGCATCCAGGCGGTGTCGGGGCTGAATTTTTCGTACTCATGAGCCGGATCCCCGAAGACGGGCACATCGGAGCGGCTTACGATCGATGGCCATTGCTGCGTTCCGCTCTCTCGACGACGCCGTGCGGCTTCCTCGGCGGCAGCGCGAGCTCGCGCTGCATCGGGGTTGAACTGCATCCAGATCGCCACTTCTTCTTCGCGCAGTACCTCGCCTGCGATCAGCAAGAAACGCTCCATGCTGTCGCCGAGCAGAGGCTTCCAGAGCTTGCGAATAAGGGAAAGCTGTTCGCTCAACGAAAGAGGCGCGCCGGTCGCCGGAGCTCGCAGCAGGTCGAAAAGACTGATTGCAGTCGCGCCATCCATCGGTACGAGCGGTCGAGTGGCAAAGTAATCGGGCAGATCCTGCGTCACCTGTTTATAGACAGTCTTCTCAGCAAGCGCCTTGTCTTCAAAGAGTTCTTCAAATCTCCGAAAGGCCTCATTGCGATTCGCTGACCAAAGAAGCAAAAGTTCTTCGAGCGCGGCGGCCCGATGCGGCATTCCGTCCGTCGTTCCAGCAAGCCATTGGATGGCCGTTTCATGGCCGCGCATTACGCTGATGCCGGGAAACTGCTCAACGAAAGTCAGCAGAAGAGTGTCCAGTTGCTTTGAACCAACGCGGGCAGAGAACCAATCGAGAGCGGCCGTCATGACCTCAGGGTCAAACTGCTCGCGATAGCGCGTCATAAGTACGTGGCTCGCCTCATCGATGAGGCCCATCGCGTACAGCGCTCCTGCGTGAACGGAGCGGTCAGGGTACTTATCCGCCTCGCGGACCTGGTTCATCTGATAGGCGAATGCACGGCAGGCTGCGACATTGGCGAAAACGACATTGCCGGCGTAGGAGAAAAGCGACTCTGCGAATTTATAGCGGTCGCGCGCCTTTCGCGAGATATGAAATTCCATCATAAAAACCAGCTCCACAAAAACCGGGACAAAAAACAGGCGATATTTCACCCAACAGTGGCAGTTTTTCCGCCGCTTTGGCCCCTGATTCAGGGTCAGATGCGGCCAAAAGGTAAAGTATCATCTTGAAGCGCTCTGACGCTGCAAGCTTTCCATAACGTGTCTTATTTGATGCCGAAACAGGCATTGCGCCATCAATCGTCTGTCGGCATTGCGACTGGCGTCCTCAGCCCGGTAGACAGGAAATGCGCAATCGCATCTCACCCTGCATCACTGCAACTGAGTTTTCTGCACGGGGGCTTGGTAGAAGGGGGCGAGGGCCACCGTTTGTTGGAGTTGCGCGGCCCTGGGCACTGCATCCTCTCTGAGGCCCATGGCGGGCTCGCCAACACCGCGATGACTCTTGTCGGATCAGTCATGAGAAGCGAGCAACTGGCTACGAATCCAATGCGACCGCGGACAGCTCACCACTGGCCGTATCTGGAGCCGTCTTAGCCGATTTCCAATACCACCGTTACCACTGAAAGCGGCGGCAAATCCACCACCAGCTTCCCAGACTCGATCCTTGTCGGATGCGTCGCAGGCACAATCGCCTCCGGTGCATCGAAGCTGTTGGCAGCGTTACGTTCGGAATTGTGGAGAATGCGCGCGGCGGCCTTATGCGCTGTGACTCCGCGCAGTTCGCACTCCGCTGTAATCTCTTCGCTGTCCTTCGGATTGACCAGGCTCACCACCAGTTTCCCCGCGGCCTTGGTCGCGGATATGGAAAGGCCCAACGGATCTTCGCTGTCGTTCTCAATGTGCACCGCCGTGTTGCCGCGATGTTCCTTGAAGAGCAGGAATGCATAATACGTGGTGGTGCGCACGCATCGTTCTCCCTCCGGCCCATCGGTGATCAGCAGCGACTGCAGGACGTTGGTGATCTGCGCGATGTTGCACATGTAAAGCTTGGCCGCCTGCCGGTTGAAGAGGTTCAGGCCCAGCCCTGCTGCAACGCCGCTGCGCATGGTGCTTTGCTGCCATAGTTTGCCATAGCGCTTCTCGTCGGACTCGGGTATCTGGTCCCACACGCCCCACTCATCCAGAATCAGTCCAATCTGCGAGCCCTCGCGATAGCCATCCAGCACCGAGCGCTGATGCGCTACGGCCGTCTCGACCGCCTTGAAGCTTTTGAATTGCTCTTCCATTGCAGTCGCGTCAAATTTGGTTGGCTCCTTGGCCCCGCCCGAGTAGTAGTGCACGCTCATGCCGTCGGGACGCATGGGCGATGTCGTGTCCAATAGACCGCGGGTCCAACGCACATCATCGCCTGAGGGGCCCGATGCAATAAGAAATGGCTCGGTGCCACCCATCTCATGCAGGAAGCTGGCAAACTGCCGGTAGAGGCCACCATAGTAGTCCGGGCGCATATTGCCGCCGCAGCCCCAGCTTTCGTTCCCCACGCCCCAATACTTCACACGAAAGGGCTCCGGCGAACCATTGGCCGCGCGCTCATCGCTCAGTTTGCTGCCAGAGGGATAGTTGCAGTACTCCACCCAGTCGCGCAGCTCCGAAGGCGACCCGGAACCCACATTTCCGGCCAGGTATGGCTCTGCGCCGATCAGCCGGCAGAGCCCGACAAACTCGTGCGTGCCGAAGCCGTTGTCCTCGATGTAGTTTCCCCAACTGATGTTCACACGTTTGGGCCGCTGCCTCTTCGGTCCGATCCCTTCGCGCCAGTGATAGTCGTCGGCAAAGCACCCTCCCGGCCAGCGCAGCACCGGCACGCTCAGTTCTTTTAAATAGCCGATGGCGCTTTTGCGATAGCCATGGATGTTCGGAATATGTGAATCCTCGCCGACCCACAGCCCACCATAAACACAGGAGCCCAGGTGCTCGGCAAACTGCCCATGCAGCAGAGGGCTCACATGGCCCTCTTCCTGGTCTGCACGGATCAGAAACCTCTGCTTGCTCTCCGTGGCTCCCCACACACTCAGTGGCAACATCGTCGCCGCCGTTGCTGCTCCTGTCGTAGCCAAAAAACGCCGCCGTGTCACAGACTGTTTCATCGTCCCTCGCTTACGCTTTCCGCGCTTCTTGCCAATAGACCGAATACCGTTCGTCCAACACCCGATGTAGAGGCCGCAGCTCCATTTCCTTCAGCTGTCCAATTGTCCTGAAGCTCAGATCACCTTCGTCATCCTTCTTGACCCAGAAGCCTGTCTTTGTGGCTTTGAACTGCGGCAAAGGCAAAGCGGGCAAGCGGTCCATGTCCGGCCCCTGGTTGGCATCGATCATGTCCCGGCTCAAGCCGTCGCGGCCCATTCGCGCGGCCAACACTAAAGGCCCATAGGACACCGTAGCCAATTCCGGGCTGCCCGCAACGGGGCTCTGGTTCAGCTTCATTGGCAAATTCAACACTACCTGGTCGCCGTTCTTCCATGTGCGGCCGAGCACTATGTAGCCGTCGCTTCCCTTCACTGCTCTTTCCGGACGCTCATTCACACTTATCTCGATCCCGTCGGCCCAGTGCGGTGCGCGGATTCGCAGCGTAAAGGTCACCGGCCTCTCAGCGTGAACGGTAATCGACGTGCGCTCTTCCTCAGGGAAGGTGGTCTCCTGCACCAGCCGCACGCGTTTCTCGGGCCAGATCACCTCCGAGGAAACAAACTGGTTTACATACACGCTGCTCTCATCCTGAAAGTAGATGGTGTCTACCAGCTTCGCGTACTCCTCTGAACCGGTGCCTGTGCAGCACCAGTTTGAGTCGTACGCATCGCCGAAGGTCTTCCAGCCGCCAGGGATCGTCGGCACATAGTACATGAGCATGCCGTCTACGTTTTGCGTGCCCGCGCGAACGTTCCAAAGCAGGTGTTCGTAGTAATCCATCCGGCGGGCATCCGGCTGCCAGCCGAAGAGGTGCCTGGTGAGCTTTAGCATGTTGTAGCTGCAACAACATTCCTGCCCGCCGGGCTCAAGATGAGTGCCCGCGGTATCCGGCTCGCTCCACCCCTCGTTAGTGTTGGAGGTCCCGCCCGGTGAGAACGAGTGATGATCCGCCACAGTCTGCCAGAAGAACTCCGCGATGCCCTTGTATCGCTCGTCGCCCGTCAGTTCATAGCCGCGCGCCGCGCCGATCACCTTGGGGATGTTGGTGTTTGAATGTAGGCCGGCCAGCTTGTCCTCGTGCGCAGCCAGGGGATCAAAGAACCGCTTGTGTTCGAAGCGGTATCCCGCGTCCAGATACTTCTTCTCGCCGGTCACGGCATAGAGATTGAACATCACCTCGTTCATGCCGCCGTGTTCGACCATTTGCACCTTGGCCAACTCCTCATCGCTCAACGGCGCAATCCACTTGATGGCCCAATCGGCCATCCGCTCCGCCGTCTGCAGAGCTACCTGGCTTCCGCAATGCACATACATATCCAGGTGCCCGGCCAAGATCTTGTGATAGGTGTAGAAGGGCGCCCACACATGTTCGTGCTTCTTCAACTTGTCGTAGAAGATTTCTGGATAGGCCCCGAGATAGCCATTCGGATGCTGGCACTCGGCAAGCGCCCCCACCATCGCCTCGGCTTTCAGCCGCAGCGACTCATCGCCGGTCGAGGCGAACATCAACGCACACGCCGAAAGGTAGTGCCCGCCCGCCAGATGACCGCGCAATTCGCAATCAGGAGCTTCCCATCCGCCGAGCGGCTGTGCGGTCGAACTCTTGCCCGCTGTGAGTCGAAAGCTGTGCAGCAGCCGATCGTTGGGCAGCATGTACAGGTACATGCGGTCGCGCTCCTGCATATCTTTAAGCGGGCCCGGCCTGAGCCGCACCTGCGCCATCGGAAACGGCCTCGCCTTCCACCCAACCTTCTCGTAGCCGGTGTGATTGTTCGAGCGCTGCACATCCACCGCCGCATCCTGCCCCCACAACCCGCGGGGCATCAAAATGCCGGCTCCGGCCACCGCCGCTGAGGTTTGCAGGAATCCTCTCCGCGTTACGCTCTGTCCGCTCATCGCTTCTCCCTATTTTCCTGTACTGGAGCTTGATCCCAGGCGCAGGTTCACGCTCGTTGAGCCCAGCGGAACCGCGTAGGCGCCGCGCTCCACGGTCAATTTCTCAAGCGGCGCAATTGTGCCCACAGGGGCTGGCTGAGCAGTCTGATCAACGCGCAAAAGCGCCTGAGCCGTGTATGCATCGCCAGGCGCGAGCCGCACTTCCACTGCGCCAGTGGCTTCATCCAGCGTCACGCGCTCGAACTGGCCGCTGTCGAGAGTCAGCCACAGTCCAAGCGGCGCCAGATACACGCGCTGCCGGAAGCTGTCGCGCGGCTCCACGGTCATCTTCTTGCCCGTTGCGGTCAGGTTTCCGCCGAACGCCAGCCAGCCGAACTCCGCATCTTTGAGAACATAGGTTCCTGTGGTCCAGGCATGGCCAAAGAAGTTCGGCCCGTAGTCTCCGGTATACGGGTCAAAGGCCATCTTGTCGGGATAGCTATGAAAGGCGGCGGAGGCAAACCCCTCCTGGTCAATCCCGCTGATGGCTCCCATCGTTCCGCCATAACCGATTCGCAGCAGATACAGGTCTTTGGGGTCGCGCCGGTAGGCATCGAGCACCGGAATCGCGTTGATTCCCGAGCCGTAGTGGTGCAGTTGCCGCTCAAGCCTTGGGTACTTGCCCCCGTAGAGAAAATCCCAGTAGCGCCGCGCGCTGCCGTTGTAACCCCAGCTTGGAATCGCCGGCATGTAGCCGGTGATGGCATCCAAGGTCACTTGCGCCTTATCGTTCATGTCGAAATGCCGCGTCCATGCATACACTTCTTCCTGGCCAGTCGAATCCCACGGCATCTCGCTTCCAAAGGGATAAGGCAGCTTTCGCCACACCGCGGCCCGCGCGCGCATTGCGGCTTCAAGCGTGCCAGCTTCGGCGGTCATACTTTCGCGGCTCAGATCGTCGAGGACGGCCACGAAGATATCGCCTTCCATCTGCCCGAACTGCGACAGATCGGGCGCAAAACGAGTCATCGCCATGGTTGTCTCATATGCCTGCGTCAAGTACCAGCGCCAGTCGTGGTGCGTGACCAAGCCCTGATGGTTGCGCGCCAGCCTGTAGAGCGCCCAATAGGCGGCCACCACGTGCGGGTAGTTGTACGAGCGACCTGTATCCTGGCTGGCCTGCTGATTCCAACTCTCCCAGCTTGACCAGTCCAGGTCCTTGCGATAGGAGCTTGAAGGCATCTCGTCCGGCTGGTAATAGAACAAACTCTTGCGCACGCCGTACTTCTTCGGCCCATCCTTGTACTGGAGCCCGCCCCACAGAACACCGTCGACAAAGTCCTCGAGCTGCGCTACCTGCTGCTTTTTGGGACGGCCATACTCCTTCATGGCTGCGGCCAGCCACGAGCCTGAGCCTGCTTCGTCGCCCAACCCTGCAATCCAGACGCGGCTATCCTGGGTCACCTGTGCATGCGCCTCGCGGTCATAGCTGATCAGAGACGGGCTGCGATGAAAGGGATCGTCTTTCGTGTCGAACCACTGCTTCGTGAAGAGAAAGCGCCCCATGTCGTCGACCGCATCGGCCTCCGGCTTGATCACGCGGTACTGCACGGTCTCCACCAGCCCATCCGCGTAGGTAATCGTCAGTCTCGCGCGTCCCCATTGCTTGCCTTGCACCGCATAGCGCCGCCAACCGTGTTCGGTCGTCCCGGCAACACGCACGTCGATCGCTCCCGCAGGCTCCACTTCCAGTTCCTTCACCGTCTCCGGATACTTCAGGAACAGGCTGGCTTCGAGATCCAGGGGCAAAATGTAGCCAGGGATGCCGACGGCCACGGGTCTCCGGTTTTCCGCAAGCGTTTTCTCAATCGAGCGAATTGAATCCGCCACCAGAAACCGGACGCCTACGGTACGCTCCTGCCCCGGCTTCAAAATTATGCTCGTGGCTGGATTCCAGGGCTCGGCTTGCTTCCACTCGTCCTGCTGGTAGGCCGCGGAAGCCACCATCCACTCATAGAAACCCTCAAAGGTCATACTTCTCGGGGTCAAATCTTCGAACAGCGCTGCCTTTGTCTCGCGCCTATGCGGCCCGGCAATCGGGTTATAGGTTTCGAACGGTGTGTTGCCGTCTGGCACGACGAGCAGCGATGGTCCGTGCCCATTCAGCCGAGTCACTTGTACATAGCCGGCATCCAGCGCAATCGACGGGTCAGAGAAGCTGCAAACAGCGTGCGCCTCTTCCAAGTTTTTGCCGTTCATCACATTATCAAAAATCAGTGGAATTCCCAGCGCGCCGATGTCGATTGCGTGCTGGCTCGGATTCCTCAAATGGAATCGAAGCACCAACTTCCCATCCACAACGGCCCAGCTCCGCGTCACTTCTAGCGGAAAGTCCTTGGGAAGAGCTGGCCGCAGGTCGTCCCGCTCCAGTTCGTCGCGGCCCGGCACCAGCACCTTCACTGGGTGTCGTTCAACCGCTGTCGAATAGCCGCGCCACTGCGCCGTTCCCGCCTCGCGCAAACGCAGATCCAGGTCGCCGAGGTGGTAGTAGCCGTCGGTCGAACGCGCCGCCAGCAACTCCGCCGGAGTGAAGTCGAATCCGTCCCCGCCCTTGGGCTCCAGCCCCGCCACTGTTCCCGAAGAGCGGACCAGCCGTAGCGAGAGTTCCGGCGTCTCGTAGCTCACTAGCCCCTGATCGAGCATCGAGCCCAGCTTCGCTTCTCGCCCCGCCGGGTACGACTGGCAGACGGCCGAGGTCGCGGCCACCATCAGCAACCACGCTGCCAGCGAACCTGGTTTGAAAAGGCGCACGTCGGAGCCTCCTGACATGATTCAATTCCCGGCAACCGTGTGGGCCATTTCCGCAATGAGAGATTTACGTTGCCAGATAGACTGATTGTATCCAACTTCGTATACTTTGCAACAAAAGAAGCGCTGCGCATCACCATCACGTTTTGTTCGCAATAAATATTGGTGACCAAACGGCTGATTCCCAATCGATTTTCTGGGGGCGGAGTCTCCCGCAGGGGCCATTGGATTGGGAGAATCTAGTTCGACCTGTTGTATTTTGGAATTCCAAGATCGACAAATGTGTGCAGCGCTACCAACTGCCGCGTTCTCCGAAGACATCTATGACGCTGGCCAACCGTTTGCAGCCGTTCTCCCAATTAGCGGTGAGTGCCCGCTCAAGTCGGTCAGGGTCCCCGGCAACCAACGCAGCAACAATCTCTTCGTGCTCGGTCACCGAGACATGCAACTCATTGATGATCGAACTGGCATAAAGCCTCCAATAGCGCTCCGTCTGCGGCTCGATCGCCTGGTGCAGTGTCTTCAGACGCGTACCGGCGCCGGCATCCACCAGCAGCCGGTGAAATTCTTTGTCCAAGTCGAAGATGCTAGCCCCGGCATTCGACCGGCTGCGCGCGATTTCTCCTAGTTTTTCGTTGATTTGCTTCAGCTTCGCTGCAAGCCCCCGTCGCTCTAATTGCGGCAGTGTGGCCGCCCGTCGGCCCGCAAGCCCCTCAAGGCGTCCGATGATCGGATACAACTCGCTGGCGTCTTCCTTGGTCAGCGGCGCCACCACCATCCGGCTTTTGCTCGCGTTCCGGTGCACCAGTACATAGCCCTCACGCTGTAGCAGATAGAGCGCTCCCCGCACCGGAGTCCGGCTCATGTTCAATCGTTCGCAAATATCGCCTTCCACAATCCATGTTCCCGGCGACAACTTTCCCTGTACGATCAATTCGCGAAGCAGTTGGAATGCCGTCGTGACGCTGGTTCCATGCTCGGCCCGAACCAATTTCTTGTGTTTCTTCCTGGTGTCGTTTAATGAGGGTGTCATCTCGCCTACACTTTCCGACTGCGCAAACTTCAATTGAAGTCGCCCCAGACATGCCCGATGCTGTGGCGGCCTTGCGCAGATTTTATCAGTATGCCGATCAGGCCAACCTCTGCGCTTAAACCGCTCGGGCTGCGATCTCTCGAAACGATCCCGATCGGGCGCATTTGAGGACCTACGAGCTTACGAATCAGGTCCTGCTGAAGACAGTTACCTCACCGCCTCAGCGGCTCTTTCCATCTTCTCCTTGCGCGTCCAGAACAGGTAGACAGGAATGCCCAACAGAACGAGGATCAGTCCTGGCCAGGTGTACTGCGGCTTGTAGCGCAACAGTGCAATCGAGACTCCGGCCGCCATGACTAAGTACAACGCCGGCAGCCATGGATAACCAAAGGCCTTGTATGGCCGCGGTGCATCCGGGCGTTTAAACCGCAAGACGAACAGGCCGATGATCGTGAGGATATAGAAGAGAAGGACGGCGAAGATAATATAGTCCAGCAGTTGTCCATAGGACCCGGATACACACAACACAATTGCCCAGCCAGCTTGAATCATCAGGCCGGCAACGGGCGTCTTGTAGCGGGGATGCAGCTTGCCAACCGACTTGAAGAAGAGTCTGTCGCGACTCATCGCGTAGTAGACTCGCGCTCCTGCCAAGCTGAGACCATTGGCGCAGCCGAAGGTTGATACCAGGATGGCTGCCGCCATCAGGTATCCGCCCATTTGCGGGAAAATGTGTTCGAGCGTAGCGGTGCCGACGCGATCTTCGGCTGCGTACTGGATTCCGCGCGCCAATATCGTTGTACCGTGCGGATCGCCGTGCAGAGGAAGAACCATCAGGTACGCTGCACTCGCCAGGAAATATGCGATCAAAACAAAGCTTGTGCCCAAAAACAGAGAGAGTGGTATGTCCCGTTGCGGGCGCTTCATTTCTCCCGCGGTGAAAGTAACGTTATTCCAGGAATCTGAGGAGAACAGAGAACCAACCTGAACGACCGCCAGTATCACGACCAGATTCACCATGACGGTTGGGCCGCCCAGACCGACCTGCACAGGGTGCAGGGTGGACCAGTTCGCATTCTGCCAGAAGCTGCTCCAGTGGTCTCCGAAGTTTGCAACTATGGCTGTTCGATTCCTGCCGACTGTGAACCCAAGCACAATCAAACCTGCAAGCGAGAAGGCTTTGGCGACGGTGAATACGTCCTGAATCATTGCGCCAAGCTTCACTCCAAATATGTTCAACACGGCAAGAGCAGCAATAATGACCATGCCGACAAGATTGGCAGTGCTGATGCCGATATCCATATTGCCGAGCACCATCGGGCCGAATTGGATGGGCGGAACATGCGCAATATGCCATAGCCAGTGAGTGCTCGATATGCTGGGGAAAAAGACGCCGGCAAACTTGCCGAATGCAACACAGACCGCTGCGATAGAGCCTGTCTGAATAACCAGGAAGAATGTCCAGCCATATAGAAAGCCCCAGAGTGGACCGAGCGACTCCCGCAAATAGACATACTGCCCGCCAGCCTTCGGCATCATCGCCGCGAGTTCGCCGTAGCTCAACGCCCCTATCAGAGTCATGATTGCAGTGACAACCCACACCGCCAGATATAGCGCCGGAGAATCGGTCCCGCGAGCAATATCGCTGTCTACGATGTAAATGCCACTGCCCACCATCGATCCGATGACTAGAGCTGTAGCGCTGAACAAGCCCAGGCTCTGCGCCATTTGCACGGTATTCCGCCGGTGTTGTTCTTGGGTTTGCATTGCCGGTACGGGCGCTGTCATTGCAGAATGGCCTCATCCTCGCGTTGGGAAGTGGACGAACTCGTTCAGACTGACGCTAGCATTGCTACGGACGAAAGCGCGGGGGCCGGAGCCCGCCGATTGTTGCCTGCCCATTCCCCGGCCACGTTGTACGTGCCTCGGTGGTATTCAGGCATGGCACATCGCAAGAGTTCCCTGCCTGGTGCCAGCCAAGGCAGTCCCCTCGCAGCCAGTTTGGAGAAGTGACCTCCTGGTTCCAGTTCAGTCCTCCTCCGGGCCATGCTGGAGAGGCACCCTAATCTCGGACTCGGTAATCGTGACTTGCGAGCCTGGGAAAGCTCGCAGCTTATTGTATCCAAATTCGTATACTATTCAACAGAAAATGCCTTCTATTTGCAATTCACGTGGATTCTGTGTGATATACGACTCATCATCTTGTTTTTCGGGCTCTCGGCACTTGCGCTGGAAGCATTTCAGAGTAAAATCGGCTCAACGTATTCAATTTTGTAGACAATGTCATGGTCAAAACCGCTCTGCCGCTCCGAATGGAAGTCATCGACTCGCACACTGCTGGTGAGCCAACGCGCTGCGTACTCTCCGGAGGGCCACATCTCGGCGCCGGTCCGCTCGCGGATCGCCTCGAGAGATTGCGCAGCGATCATGATATTTACCGCCGCGCAATTCTCTGCGAACCGCGCGGGTCTGAGGTGTTGGTCGGTGCCCTGCTGGTTGAGCCAGTCGACCCGTCTGCGGCCGCTGGCGTGATCTTTTTCAACAATGCCGGATACTTGGGCATGTGCGGCCATGGCATGATCGGCGTCGCGGCGACCCTGTCGTATCTCGGCCAGATTGGCCTCGGAGAGCATCGAATAGAAACTCCGGTAGGAGATGTCACCATTACGCTGGCGGAAAATAACGAGGTCACCATCGCCAATATTGACGCCTATTGCTATCGGTCGTGCGTCCCCGTTGAGGTGCCCGGTTATGGAGTGGTTCGCGGCGATGTGGCCTGGGGCGGCAATTGGTTTTTCCTGATCGAAGAGCATCCCTTTACACTGACCCTCGACCACGAGGAGCAGCTGACGACCTTCACCTGGCAAGTGCGTCAGGCCCTAGCGGCCAATGGCGTAACCGGGGCCGACGGCGCAGAGATCGATCACATCGAGCTTTTTACGGCTGCACACAACCCGGCCAACCATAGCCGCAATTTTGTCCTCTGTCCGGGCAAGGTATACGACCGTTCTCCGTGCGGCACTGGAACCAGCGCAAAGATGGCCTGTCTGGCCGCCGCTGGCAAGTTGGCACCCGGCCAACTATGGCGCCAGGAAGGCATTCTCGATAGCGTCTTTGCGGGCCGCATTGAGCGCGTGGGAGATCGGATTCTGCCCTATATCACCGGCTCAGCATTTGTCACAGCCGAGTCCTCGCTGGTGTTTCAGCCCAGCGACCCATTTCGTAACGGAATCCCAAGCGCTGACGGAATTGAAGGATGAGCACGGACGTGGTCTTCGATGTGGCCATCGCTGGAGGCGGCATTGTCGGCTCTGCCTGCGCCTTGGCGTGCGCACAGCGCGGCCTCCATGTGGCGCTGGTGGAGCGCGACACTTTTGGCAGCGGAGCAACTGCGGCCGGTATGGGCCATATTGTGGCCATGGACGACTCGGATGCCCAGTTCGCCCTTACCCGCTATTCCCAACAGCTTTGGCACCGGCTCGATCTACCCCCCTCGGCTGAATATGAGCAGATCGGCACGCTGTGGATTGCAGCGGACCGGGAAGAAATGGAAGCAGCCGAACGAAAGCATGCTTGGTATTCAGAACGCGGCGTGCCCAGCCAGCTGCTCACAGCAAGCCAGTTGGAAAAAGCCGAACCAAATCTTGCCGGCGGGCTCGCAGGAGCTCTCCTGGTATCAGATGACGCTGTCGTCTACCCACCTATCGTGGCCCTGGAGATGGCCCGCCGTGCGGAACGTCTCGGCGCTCACCTGATGCTTGGACACTCGGTCAGCGCCATCGGCTCCGGTCGTCTGCTGCTCGACGGTGTAACGGAAGTGCATGCTAAACGGCTCATTCATGCTCTTGGCGCGGACTCGGCACACCTATCGCCGGAGCTGCCCATCCGCAAACGCAAGGGCCATCTTTTGATCACCGATCGTTATCCCGGATATGTACATCATCAATTGGTTGAGTTGGGCTATCTCAAGAGTGCGCATAGCTCTGGCTCCGATTCCGTGGCATTCAATGTGCAACCCCGACAGACCGGCCAATTGCTCATCGGCTCATCCCGCCAATATGGTGCTGAACACTCCGACGTTGACCAGAAAATTCTCAGCGCCATGCTGACCAGAGCGGCTATCTATCTTCCCGGCGTAAGCAATCTCAGCGCTATTCGCGTCTGGACTGGGTTTCGCGCTGCGACGCCGGACAAACTTCCCCTGATAGGCCCCGACATCAAAGACCCCTCCCTGCTATTGGCGACAGGCCACGAGGGATTGGGCATTACAACCTCTCTGGCAACCGCGGAACTGATCGCCAATTCGATCACCGGACAACGTTCGGCAATCCCTATCGAGCCATATCTGCCTGCGCGTTTTGCCCAGGCCAACTCAACCGACTAATACGATTGCGAGGTATCTGATGAAGTGGACTGGAGTCATGCCGGCATTAACAACGGCATTCGATGAGAACCTGAAAATTGAACGCGCCTTTCTCACCCGTCATGCACGATGGCAAGTTGAGAATGGCGTCAGCGGCCTGGTGGCCCTGGGCTCTCTCGGCGAAGCAGCCACGCTTGCTCTGGAAGAAAAGCTCGTGGTGATTGAAACACTAGTGGCCGCCGTTGACGGAAAGGTTCCAATCGTCGCTGCCATCTCCTCATTGTCCACCACGGAGGCCGTAGCCCTGGCTAAAGCCGTGGAAGCTCGCGGGGCGCAGGGTCTGATGATCCTTCCTCCCTACGTGTACAAGGGCGACTGGAGAGAGATGAAGGCGTATGTCGGCGCGATATTGGAAGCAACGGCGCTGCCTGCGATGCTCTACAACAATCCCGTGGCCTATGGAACAGATTTCACACCTGAGCAGATTCAGGAGTTGGCGAAGGATTACGCCAATTTGCGCGCGGTCAAGGAGTCCTCGACCGACGTGCGACGCGTCACGTCGATTCGCGCGCTGATTGATGACAGGCTTTCAATCTTCGTCGGAGTTGACGACGCTATCGTCGAAGGGATCGCAGCAGGCGCGACGGGCTGGATTGCCGGCCTGGTTAACGCGCTCCCCAAAGAGAGCGTGGATCTTTTCAACTTGGCCAGCGCGGGCAAGAGCCAGGAGGCGTTTGAGCTGTATCGGTGGTTCCTACCGCTGCTTCGCATGGATACCGTGCCCAAGTTCATTCAACTTATCAAACAGGTTCAGCAGGAACTGGGAGCCGGAAGCGCCCGTGTTAGAGGGCCGCGCCTGGAATTGGTTGGGGAGGAGCTTGCCTCGACGCGCACCGCTGTTGCCCACGCCCTGGCAACCCGTCCTGCGGTAGCGGTGCCAAGTACTCCCTTTCCCGCGAAATAACCAGAGTAAAAGGGGCTTCGCGCACCTGCGTCCATTCTTGCGAACGGGCGGAGATGATGCCCGCAACAGAGGCGGCGGATTCTCCGCCTCGTTGTTGGCCAACACAAACGATGAATTGAAACTCAGAAAGGCTTATTGAACTTCTGAAGACCGCTACCAGCTCCCACGTTCACCAAAGACGTCGATCACATGCGCCAAACGCTGGCAGCCGTTCTCCCAGTTTCGTCGCAATGCTTCTTCCAGACGATCCGCATCTCCGGCCACTAACGCTTCGATGATCGCCTCATGTTCCTCCGTGGAAAGCATCAGGTTATTGATGATCGAGCTCGCATACAGCCGCCAATAGCGCTCAGTCTGGGGCTCGATTGCCTTATGGAGGGTGGTGAGCCTTGGGCCAGCGCCGGCCTGAACAATCAGACTGTGAAATTCACAATCGAGATCGAAGATGCTGGAGCCTTCCAAATCGCGGTGTTGAGCGATGCGAATCAACTCTGCATTGATCCGGTTCAGCTTGTCTGCCAGGTTCCGGCGAACGGGTTCTGGTAACTGAGCCGCACGGCGGCCTGCGAGCCCTTCAATCCGTCCAATAATCGGATACAGATCACTGGCGTCTTCTTTCGTCAGCGGCGCAACAATCATCCGCGATTTGCTTCCGTTGCGATACTCGAGGACATAACCCTCGCGCTGCAGCAGGTAAAGCGCACCTCGCACCGGCGTCCGGCTCATATTCAAGTGATCGCAAAGATCGCCTTCAACGATCCAGGCGCCAGGCGCCATCCGACCGTGAACAATCATGTCGCGGATGCGCTGAAACGCCGTATCGACACTGGTCCCATGCTCGGCTTTCGTGGATCGCTTCTTCAAACCCTTGGTGACTCTCGCCGCCGAAGTGGCCATTCGCCTTCACTTTCCGGCCACGTTCAGTATCGTAGCCATGCTGTTGGCCGGCCCCGCGAGTATCCGCTGCCTCTGGTCGATTCTAGCAAGAACCTTGTGAATCGAAGCATTCAACTCCGGATACATGTTTGCATGTCGGATTACTCTTGAAATCGCCGCATCAAAAGAACTGCCGCGTTCATCGTGTTCTGAAACGCGGCAGTTGGAGAGCAAGATGCCCGGACTAGAACTCGAAGTTGGCGCGGATTTCGATGTGGCGGGCGCCTCCGGGGCTGGTTCTAGCAAACCCTCCCCCGATGTCGCTCACGGATGCGTCGGAGTTGTCTGCACCCCATGTCGGGTGATTGAAAGCGTTCAGGAACTCCCCCTGGAGAGAGAACCTCACGCCTTCACGAATCTGTATGCCTTTGCTTAGCGACAAATCCGTATTGAAGACGTGGGGCGCCCACAGCCACGGACGAACGCCCAGCGTTCCGGGCGTGGTATTCGGCTGGAGATATGTTGAGGAAAGATACTTGGGGTTGATGAGGTCGGCGTAGTTCGTGCCCTTCTGACGGTAGACGCCCACCGATTTACGAAGCTGCTGTACCGTCACTCCGTTCAGCGCGATGCCGCCATCGGCACTGTCGTTGAAGGTCATGTTGCCGCCGGTCAACAGGAAGGGGAGACCGGAGTGGAAGGTAGTGACCGTGCCCAAAGTCCAGTCGCCCACCACCGCATTCGCCAGTCCGTTGGAGATGTTCAACATCTTTCCTTTGCCGACCGGGAGATCGTACGTTCCCAACAGGTTGAACGTGTGACGGATATCCGAGTCGGACGGGTTGTAGCTCAGGCGCATGCTGCGCATGGTCACCAGGTTGAAGTTACTGCTGTCGCCGGACTTGAACGGGCGTATACCGAGATTCTTGGCAAAGGTGTAGTTGGCTGTGAAGTTGGCGCCGTGGAAGTTCTTCTGGCGGAACTCGACCTGGAGAGAGTGGTAGTTTGAACTACCTGTCGAGGTCAGATAGCCAATCTGCCTGCCGGAAGCATAGGGATTGGCCTGGAAGAAGTTGTTTGGATAGGGGCCGACGCCGGTTCCTGTCAACCCTACATTGTTTACGCAGGGGCCGGTGAAGTTCCCCACCATGTTGCAGAGATAGTTTGCCTGGGTCAGCGTCTGTGCGAAGCTGCCCACCTGGCCGTTCTGCAGATAGCTGATGAACGACTGATTGCTCCACTGACTGTCATCCCCGCCGAAAGCTGCCGTCATGATGGGCAGATCGGACTGTCCTGACAAGCTGTTGTTGGCAAAGCTGCTGCCTCCGTTCGCCGCCAGGTTCGCCTGCGCCTTCTTGAACTCGGCCAGGAACCCGTTTTCAAAAACGTTGACTTCGTTGGGATTCAGCGGGATCCATTCGTGGATTGCATGGTTGCCCACATAACGGGCTTCGATGGCGTTGCTCTTGCCCAGCGCCCGCTGAATGCCGAGGTTCCAGGACTGGATGGAGGGTTGCTTAATGTTGCGGTCGATGCCGCCGAAACGCTGACCGTAAAAAGCGACCGACTCTTCTGTAATAGTCGGCTGATAGGTAGTGTAGTCGGTAACAAAAGTCGACTGCGGAATCGTGTCTCCCCAGGAGTAGGCGCCAGGAGCAAAGGTGCCTGCAGCCTGGCTGCTACCTGTTGGTGGAGCAGCCTGGGCAAAGCTGTTGTTGTAGTAAAAGGCGCCGTAGTTGGAGGCATAGTTCCAGAAGTTTTGGTAGGCCTCGGTGTAGTTGCGCAACGCATATCCGGCACGAATCACCGTGCTTTCGCCACCCAGCAATTTGCCGAGCACGTCCTCGCTTGCAGAAGGATTCCAGGCCACCGCAAAGGACGGCTGCGGGCTCACATTCCACGGGCTGTACGCGTGCGACTGACCCACAAAAGAGGGTGTGCCATTGGCGTTCAGGAAGGAGCCGGGATGAAACTGGTTCATGTAGCCTGTCTGGCCCCATAGGTCCTGCCTGGAGATCGAGTGATAGGCGCCGTTCAGGTCATGATCGTCGCCGGTGAAGTCCCAGCGTATGCCGTAGTTGAAAGTGAAGTGCGGAGTTACATGCCAGCTATCCTGCGCGAACATGCCCCAGGCCTGTTGAAGTTCATCCAGATTGACTGCCCCAGGCGAGAATTTACCGGTGCTTTTGTGATAAGCATCGGAAAATGCCACGACGTTCAGGCGGCCAGTCAGCAGAGTGTAGAAGTTCCACGCGATCTGCTGCTGAGAGTAGCTGGAGTTCGGCATGGTCGAATCGACAAACGCCGCCGCAGCCGGATCGCCGCCCACTGCGCCGAAAACGATGTTGTTATAGCCGAGCGGGTTGTCCCAGTAGTGATCCTGCTCCCGATACCAACTGCCACCCACCGTCACGTTGTGCGTTCCGTGCTGCCAGACAAGGTTGTCGGAGAGGCTGGCCAGAGGATAGAAGTGGGTAATCTGACCAGCATGAATGTCGCCGGAGGAGTAGTAGTTCATCTCCGGCATATTCCACCAAACCACATCATCCTGCGTATGTCCCTGCTCCACCGGTACGCCACCGCTGAATGTATAGAGGTATCCGCCACGGAGCTGATTAAGCAGTGTCGGCTTGATGGCCCACTCGACGCCAAGCGAAGCGGTGTAGTTGCGGCTGGAATTGGAGTACTTCGTCACATTGTAAGTAGACCCCGGGTACCATGGCATGCCGCCAGTTGGAGCATCGAACTTGGTCTCGTTAAAGGACAGATTCACGCGCAGATTCTGCGATGCGTTGTAATCCACCCGGAAAGTCGGATAGTACCAGGTCCGGTTGGACGCGGAATTGAACGTAATGTCTTCAATATTGAACGCGTCGCCCGCATCCACACCGATTAAACCCAGCTTTGTGGAAGCATTGATGTTGGAGAATTCCTGCGCGACCTTGGCATTCACTGTCGAGGGCAGTCCCTGGTTCCCCGCCAGCGTCAGCAGGTTCACCGTTTCGGTAGTGCCATTGGTGTCGGTATACGAGTAGTTGCCCGCCTGCAGGGATGCGTTGGGATAGTTGTTGCTGGCCGATGCAGCACCGGGAATGGAATCCTGCGAGTAGCTGGCAAAGAAGAAGAACTTGTCCTTGTAGCGAGGAATCGGGACTCGTCCGCCGAACGTGCCGCCAAACTCGTTCTTGTGATACTTCGCGCGGTAACGATCCGGATCCTTGCCCGCCACCTTGGCGTAGTAATCGGTCATCCAGCCTGGGGCGTTGAATGCATCGTTCTGCAGATCGCCATAGACTCGGCCGTGATAGCTCGTTCCACCGCGCCGGGTGGTGAACCCCACCTGCATGTTGGCCTGGCCATATCCCTGGTTCAGATCCAATTGATCGGTCTGGACCACCATCTCTTCGATGTTTTCAATACGCGGCTCGTTTGCCGGCGTCTTGTTGCCGCCATCCTTGAAGCGGCTGGAGCTGGCCACAACGCCGTCCATCGTGTTGGTTTGCGATGCACCACGCATACCGTTGAAGATGCCGTTCGCGGCTCCGGGAACATATGCCGAAAAACCGGAGATGTTGCGATCACCCAGGGGCAGGTCTTCGATCTGCTTGACATCGATGTTGGTACCGATGGCGTTTGAACTGCTTTCCACCAGCGGAGAAGTTTCAGCGGTTACCTCGATGTTGGTGGTCGTACTGCCAACTTGCAGCTTCGCGGTCACATCCGTCGTGCGCGCTGCCTCAACCAAAATGGCATCGAAGTTCTGTGTGGCAAACCCGCTCTTCTCTACGGCGAGCTTGTAGGTTCCACTCAGGAGGCCGGTGAACGTGTAGTTCCCTTTCTCCAACGTGACACCGGTGCGAACATCGTTCGTCTTCAGATCGACGAGCGTCAGTTGCGCCCCTTGCACCGTCAGGCCACTGGAGTCCAAAACGGTGATCGTAACCGTTCCACGAGTTCCTCCTTGTGCCCAGGCAGTTCCCGCCGCCACGCCAAGAATCAACAGCATCGCAAACACACTCAACTTCTGAAATATCCTCTGCACCATATTGTTTTCTCCTCCGCTACCAGCCATCCAAAGCTCGAAACAAGTCGACGATTGAGAAGTCTTTTCGCGCCCCGATTGATCGGGGATACTCTTCCCATTTGTTCCCAACGATTCAACGTTCTTGCGCTCGTCCCAATCAGGTGAAAAACACTTTTGTATGCTGTCTTGAACAATAGTATGTATTTAATGTTGTATTTTTCGCAAGAAATATCTTCACCTAATTTCGAAAAGACTCCGCATCCCTTGTCTGCCCCCGAAAGCAACCCGGATTGGCGCTCGTTATGGAATCCCTGCACCTGGATTTCGCAGACAATGAGGCTGCCGCGTTCACGGAGTTCTGAAACGCGGCACTAGTACCGTGACCTGGTGATTTTGTAATCGTGCCCATAAACTTGGGCGCCCCAGGTCTCACTTTTGAGACCTGGGAAACCACATATCTAAGCGGTCGCGGCACTAGGAGGATTCAGATCTTACGAACGATCTTAGAAGTCAATGTTGGCGCGGAACTCGATTACGCGGGGATTGTTGGTGACACCGCTCTGTGCGAAGCCGCTGTCCTGCACGCTGCCCAACGCCCAGGAGTTGCCGAACGAGCCTGAAGTGCTGCCGAAGACCGGGTGATTCCAGGCGTTGGTGGCCTCAGCCTGGAGCTTGAAACGAAGACTCTCAAAGATGGGAAAAGCCTTGGACAGCGAAACATCGTTGTAGAAGGCATGAGGACCATGCAAATAGACCACGTCGCCAATAGTGCCCGGTGTTGTGTTGGGAGCGATGTAGTTGAGGTTGGCTCCGGCGCCTCCAGTCGGACTAGCCAGGTACTTCGGATCGATCAGCAGCGCATAAGTCTTGCCGGGAACGCGACGCACGCCGATTGCCTTTTGCAACTGGCCGATCGTGACGTTGTTGAGCCGGACGCCGCCGTCGCCATAGTCGTTGTAAGTCAAATTGCCGCCAATGAGCTGTTGCGGTGTGCCGGTCTGGAATGTAGCGATGGTGCCCACGGTCCAGTTGCCTATCAGGCGGCTGGCCAGATTGTTGCCGTTGAGGAACATCTTGCCCTTGCCGAAGGGCAGGTCATAGGTTCCGCTAAGGTGGAACACATGGCGCAAATCGAACTGGGTCGGTCCATAGGAACGGCGTAGGTTACGCAGCGTGAAGGTGCCCGGCCAGGCGCACCAGCCGTTGTAAGGGGTACAGAAACCGGGGCCGTTGGTATTGACCTGAAAGCCAAGAGTGTGGCTGAAGGTGTAGTTGGCGTCGAATTGCAGGCCTGCCCATTGCTGCTGCCTCAAATCAACCTGTAGCGAGTGGTAGTTGGAGTAGCCGGCCGCCACCATGTATTGAGTCTGAGCGCCGGCCGCAAAGGGATTAGCCTGGAAGAAGTTGATGGGCTTGCCCGCGCCCGCTCCTCCCGAGTAGCCGCCATTGGTGACGCAGGGTGCGAAGCTAGATCCTACTAGGTTGCAGAAGTAGCTTGTGGTTCCGTTGATGCCGGCCAGCGTATTGGCCAAGGCTCCTACCTGGCCGGTACTAAGGTCGTTGATAAAGCCGCTGTTGGCGTAGTCGGCTTCGGGTATGCCGGAGCCGCCGGACGACTCTCCCGCAAAGGCCGCATCCATGATGGGCAGATCGGACTGACCGGCCAGGCCGTTGTTGGCGAAGCTGCAATCACTGTCCTGGCCGCAGTTGGGGTTGGCAGCCGTATAAGCTGCAAGGTTTGCCTGGGCTTTCTTGAACTCGTCAAGGAAGCCGTTCTCGAAAACATTCACCTCATTGGTATTGTGGTTGACCCACTGGTGAATGGTGCGGTTGCCGGCATAGCGGATTTCGAGAGCTCGGGAACCGATTTGGCGCTGAATGCCGAGGTTCCAAGTCTGGGTGTAGGGCTGCGCGATGTGCGGGTCGATGCCGGTCACGCCCGGAGCGTTACAGCCGGGGCCACAGTCGAAAAAGGTAAAGTCGGACTCAGCCACCGTTTTTTGGTAGGACGCCGGTTGAAGATTGTAGGCTGGAAGGCTGTCGCCCAACGAAAGTGAACCTGGAGCGAAGGTGCCCGTGACGCCGGAGTTATTGGGGCTCAGGGCGAAGGACTGGTAGAAGAAGGAGCCCTGGTCGGAAACGTTGTTCCAATAGTACTGGTAGGGTTCTGTGAAGCGTCGAAGGCTATAGCCGGCGCGGATCACCGTAAGACCTCCCCCGGCCAGCTTACCCCACATTCCCTCCGTGCCTTTCGGATTCCAGGCAATGCCCAGGGCAGGCTGCGGCGTGACTCTGTACGGCGCATAGGCGTGAGGCCGCGCCACCAGGGTTGGATTGGAGTTCCCGTTCAACACTCCGGGCTTGAACAAATCGGCCGCCGCAGTAGGACCGAAAACGGAACTGGGATCGGCCGAGTGGTAAAGGCCGCTCTTGTCGTAGCTCTCACCGGTGAAATCCCAACGCAGGCCGTAGTTGAGCGTCAACGACGGCTTGACCCTCCACGAGTCCTGTGCAAACAGTCCCCACGCCAGCGAGACCTCATCAAGGGCATAGGAACCAATGGCCTGCTTGTAGCCACCGGAGGAGGCGTTATAGGCGTACGAGCCTCCAACCCCCGAGATGCGGCCGGTAAGCGTCGCATACAGATTTTGAGCCTCCGTGAATGAGTTACTGCTTGCATTCGGCAGACTGCCGGTACTCCCGTTGGTAAAAGCATTGATCGATGGATCGCCGGCGGCAAGGCCCAATGAGTAATTTGGAAAGCCCGTCGGCGGGTTCCAGTAGTGGTCTTGTTCACGATATCCGGTAAATCCGAACTTGAGCGTATGACTGCCCTTCTGCAATGTAACGGTATCGGTCAGATTGAAGGCCGGATAGTACGAGGTGACCGGCAACTGAAACGACTGGCCGGAGTTGCCAAGCGCCCAATTCACCGTTGGCTCAGTCGTATAGAGAGGCTCTGCATTGTACGCAAAGGAAGAGACGTCGTAGAGGAAGCCCACCTTGAACTGGTTGACCAGGCTCGGTGAAACCTCCCAGTTCACTCCGTAGGAAGCGGTGTAGTTCTTGAATTTGTTTCCCGCCACCATGCCACTGAACTTCGGTCCGGGATAGGGCGCAGCGTTCTGACCCGGTTGCAGGTTCTCCGTCATTGTCCAGGAGAGATTCATGCGCACTTTTTCGGAAAGGTTATAGTCCAAACGCACCGAAGGAAAGTAAACCGAAGTCGAGTTGGCGTTGCTCCAGGAAAGGTCGGCAACGTTCGGATCGCTCCGTGCGGACTGCGTTCCCGAGGCCAGCGACGCATTGATCGCTGCCAGTTGGGTCGCGACCACGGAGTTCACCGTGTTGGGTAAGCTGGCCGAATAATTGTGCGCAATATCCAGTACGTTCTTCGTGTACGTGTTCCCATCCGTGCCGGTGTAAGTAAAGTTGCCGGCCTGCGCGGCTGAGGTCAGGAAGCCGTTCGGGGTGGACGCATTGAAGCCGCCGGGCACCCGCTGCGTGGCAAAGCTGCCGAAGAAGAATAGCTTGTCCGTGAAGATGCGACCGTCGGCCGATCCGCCGAAGTCGTTGTAGATGGACTTGGTCCTGCGGCGTCCGATTACATTATTCCTCCAGGTGTTTGCGTTGAGACCGTCGTTGTGAAAGTTCTCAAAGACCCGCCCGTGAAACTTGTTCGAACCGCGCCGGGTGACAAAATTGGACTGCATCAAGGCTTGGCCGAACCCCTGATCCAGATCCAACTGATCGGTCTGCACGGTCATCTCTTCGATGTCTTCAATGCGTGGGGTGACCGCCGGAGCGGAGTTGCCAAAGATCTTCATGCGGCTCGATTGGCCGATGGTGCCATCGATGTTAGTGCCCTGGCTGATGAGTGGCTGACCATTCCACTCGCCCATAGTTCCCGCGCCACCATATCCTGGAGTCAGCCTTGAAAACGCAGTCAAATCGCGCCCAGTCATGGGCAGGTCCTCAATCTGCTTAAGGTCCACGACGGTCGCAATGGCATTCGAAGTTGACTCCACAAGCGGAGTCACGCTGGCGTTCACCACGATCGATTCGCCCGAAGCCCCCACCTTCAACACCGCAGTCAGATCCGTCGTCTGGGCGGCATGAACATCCACGTGCTCGATAACCGTAGTCGAGTAACCCTGGTGAGAAGCCGTCAGTTTGTAAATACCAACGGAGAGATTGACGAAAGTATTTTCACCATTCTCGCGAGTCATCCCATTGCGAACGTCGTTGGTGGACAGATCGACCAGTCGCAGTGTTGTTCCAGGAACTACTCCTCCACTGGCGTCTACAATTGTCACCGAAATTGTTCCTTGGGAGCCCGACTGTGCCCGAGCGGTTCCAGGCAGTCCGGCCAAGATCAGCAGCCCCGCAAGCAAGCACGATGTCCAACAAAATCTTTGCGTCATATTGTCCCTCCTCAACTACAGGCCTTTCCATGTTGGCAATCCATATTGGGGAAACCTTCTCTCTGCAAACTCGATCACCGGTTCCTGCCAATTCGCTCCCTACGATCAAGCATCTTTCTCAGAAATTCCCCTCGATATAAAACGCATTCTCGCATTCATCATGGAACAAAAGTATGAATTCATTTTTGTATTTTATGCAAGAAAATTCTTCTCTACCCCCATTTTTTCCTCTCTGCCGCTTTTCCAGTGCATTCCTCCGTTCGCGAATCGGCAAGAGAGGTTGACTACGCTTGGCACCTACATCTGATTGATTCTTCAATGGATAGAAAGATCATGTCCTCTTGGGACAGGTGGCCGGTTCCAGTCTGGTGTCGACTCAACAAAGAGAGTGTGCACGAAGAAATCCATTAGCTTGCGCTCGCCGTAACGACCCCCGGCGCCATGCCCGCCGCCTGGAATGAACAAAAGTTCGAAGTCTTTACCAGCCTTGATGAGCCGGTCCGCCACCTGTAGCGTCGTCGCCGGATCGACGTTTTTGTCCATCTCGCCTGCCACCAGCAGTAATTTGCCCTGAAGGCGCCAGGCGTTCTCCATATTTGAAGACTCGGCATACCACGGACCCACCGGCCAACCCATCCACTGCTCGTTCCACCAGATCTTGTCCATCCGGTTGTCGTGACTGCCGGAGTTGGCAACTGCGGCCTTGTAGAAATCGGGATAAAACAGCAGCGCCCCCATTGCGCTTTGTCCGCCGGCAGAAGTGCCGAAGATGCCCACCCGCGAGATGTCGTACCACGGATACTTTGCTGCTACGGCCTTGTGCCAGAGAATGCGATCGGGAAAGCCGGCATCCTTCAGATTGTGCCAGGCCACGTCGTGAAAGGCGCGCGAACGGTTGTTGGTGCCCATGCCGTCGATCTGCACCACGACAAAGCCAAGGTCGGTAAGCGGTTCGGCGCGCGCGCTAAAGCTCTTGGGCACAAATGATCCTTGCGGACCGGCGTAGATATCCTCGATGACCGGGTACTTCTTATGCGGGTCGAAGTTTGCCGGCCGGTAAATCGCACCCCAAATCTGCGTCTTCCCGTCACGCCCCGCCGTATGGAAGGGCTCGGCCGGCTGCCACCCCGCGGCCTTCAGTGGCGCATCATCGGCGCTGTCGACGGCCATGGCCAGGCCTGCATCGGCAGCACGATGCAGTTCCATCACTGGCGGCTGATCGAGCCGCGAATAGGTGTCCACATAGTATTTCCCGTCCCGTGAATAGCTCAGAGTATGGTCGGCTTTGGCCGGACTGAGGGCCGTTAACCCAGTGCCGTCAAAGCGAATCTTGTACCCGTGCACGTAGTAGGGGTCCTCATCCGGCCCCATGCCGCTGGCCTCGAAATAGATTTCGCGGTTCGCCTCATCCACGCGATCCACCCCGCGCACTACCCACGGGCCGTGCGTGATCTGCCGTCCCACCATCTGCAGCTCTGGAGCACCGGCGTGCTCATCAAAGAGATAAAGGTGCTCCCAGCCGTCGCGCTCTGAGGCCCAGAGAATCTCCTTGCCATCCTTCATGTCCCGGCGATAGCGCTTGCCGTGGTCGTATTGGTCGCGCGTCAGCGGCTCATAGTTGATGAACGTGTCGCTCGTCTCCTCAATCAGCGTGCGTGCCTTCGAGCTTGTAGCATCCACTTGAATCACTCGATAGATCTGATGGCCACGCTCGTTGTACTCGAAAGTGAACCCACGTGAGTCTTTCCACCAGACAAAGGGAGTCATCTCATAGGGATTTGGAAAGAGCGCATTGTCGATCGGCACCTCACGGCGCGCCGCCACGTCGAACAACACAGGCTGAAAGAGTGCCAGCACGTCGCCGGCTTTGGGATAAACCATGGACGAATACTTGGGCTGGAGCTGATCAGCGGGAGAGGACTCGATGTAATGGACCTCGCGTTTGTAGCCGGGGCGGATGCGATATGCGGCCAGATGCTTCGAGTCCGGCGACCAGGCAAGCGTATCCAATGCGTAGTAATTACTCTCCGAGCCGTCCGCGCTCAGCATCACCCTTTGCCGCTCAGCGTCTGCAGGTTTGGCATGAGCGGGGCGCACGGCGACGTTGTTGTTCACGACAAAGGCCAACCAGTTGCCGTCCGGGGACACTATGGAATGGGCAAGACCGTTGACGGGCGGCGGCGTAGAGTCATAGCCGCCATCGTCTTCTGCAATGGGAGAGTCCTGCGGCGTGGGCTGTTTGGCGCATGTGTAGGCCGTCAGTTCGCAGCGCCAGCGATCCTTACCGCGGACAAATTCAACCACCACCGCGCCACCATTCAGATCGAAACGGTCGACCGGTAGCGCCTCTGGCTTTACTGGCTCGCCGAGCACCTTGCTTAGCACACCTGCCATCCGCGCATGGTCAAATGCCGGTTGTTGGGTCTGCTTCACTGCATTGACGAGGATGAATTCATGCCCTCCTGAAACCGTCCTCCGATAGACGAAGTGGTCAGTCCCGTCGATCCACTCGACCTGGTCCGGGAAGCGGAGCACGAGGCTGCGGTACTTCTCCTGGAGGCCAAGCGCTCGCTCGTAATCGGCTGGACCGACACGCGCATCTTGCGCAGCGGACGACAAGGTCAGCTGCAAAAGAATGGCTACAAGGCCAGGCCAAATAAAAGAGCGAGATTTCAGCACATCCTTACGCAGTTGCATCAAATCCATTCCTTTCAAAAACAGACCGGCGCGGGGTTGAGTGCAGGAAGCAATCGCTGCTTTTACGGACGCACAGGCTCAGCAACATCCGCCTCTGCAGCCAGAGTGGAGACCATTGCCGGATAAACTGGCGGTCGCGCGCCTGTGTTCTCCCAGCCGAAGAGGAACTCCGTCGCCGTGCCGCAGACGCGCCCCTGGCAAGCGCCCATCCCGCAGCGGGTATGCAGCTTGGCCTCGCGCCAGGAGGCACACCCTTTTAGCGCGTCGTGCTCCACGTCTTCGCAACGGCAAATCAAGGTCTCCGGCGCAGCCAGTCCGCGCAACTCTGGTCGCAATGCAAAAGCACGGTCCAACCTTTCGGCAAATCGCTGCAGCCGCTCACGCTGCGGCACGAGAGCGCGCGCATTAGACTCGCAACCAGTTGCAGCCCATCCAGCAATCTGCCCTTCAACCAGCGCTTTTTCCAGGCCCCCGATGCCGGTCAACTCGCCCACGCAGGCCACGCCGTGCACGGAGCTCTCTTGAAATGCGTCAACAGCAACGTAGCCCTGGGCAACGTGACAGCCAAGCAGGCGCGGCAGTTCCAGATTGGGCACAAGATGAAATCCGCAGGCCAGCCAGTCGCAGGCCAGCGTCCGCTCCTTGCCACCGGCGGTCACCGTAACGGATTCGACGCGGCCCTGGCCCTCTGCTCGGACAACCCAGGAACTGGTGCGATAGCGAGCACGCAGCGTCTTGAGCCGGTAACCGATGCCCTCAGCCAGTTTGCCGGGCTGGCCAAATAGCATGAGGCCGAACGCTGCCAACCGGGCCAGCGAAGCCTGCTCGTAGATGCCCTCAATCTTCGCGCCCGCGCTGCGGAGTCCAGCGGCTACTGCCAACATCATGGGCCCGCTACCCGCCACCACAACGCGCTTGCCTTCGGCATTGAGGCCTGACTTCACCAGCGCCTGCAGCCCGCCGGCGCCCATCACACCGGGAAGCGTCCAACCGGGAAACGGCAAAAAGCGCTCACGTGCCCCAGTGGCGAGGATCAGCCGGTCAAATCCGACGTCGCGGCTCTGGCCGTTGCTCTCCAGACGCAGAAGGCCAGGTGCAGGACAATCAACCGCCTGCCAGCCTGACCACACCGCGCACCCAGCGCTCGCCAATCGGGAAGTCCAGTCAAGAAACCCGCTTCCGTGCGGATACGTTCGCGCTGACTGCGGACGGTATCCTCTCCAGATTTGCCCTCCCGGCGCCGCATTGTCGTCAAGGAGGCAAACCCGCTTGCCTTCTTCCGCAGCCACGGTCGCGGCAGCAATCCCGCCGGGACCGGCTCCCACCACTACTACATCGAAGCTCGTGCTCATCCGGTCACAACCTCCATTCCAGAAGTGCAAACGAGTTGGCAGGTCCGCTGATGTAGCACACCATTCACCGTTGCCCGGCACTCCATACAGATGCCCATGCCACAGAGGGGAGCGCGCGGTTCCCTTTGCACGGAAAGCCGGCATGACTCGTTGGCCGTCATCACCGCGGCGGCCACGCTTGTGCCCTCGGCCACTCGCACTCGCTTGCCGTTGATCGTGATGGAGAATTCGCTCATCCGAAGTGTCCCCCCTCCTTCTGCAGCCTCTGGGATGAGGCTCCCCCAGACGATTTGCGGAACACGCGCAAAGAAATCCTGGATCGATTCAATTATTGCGTACAATTTTGTATATCAGGGAATACGCAAGAAAGAAATCTCTTCCCTGTCATAATTTCCCCGAGGAGACCGCCGGGCCGAAGTACGCCGCTCTTTCAACGGCAACGACGGCCCGCTCTACCAATGCGCGTACATGTTGGGAGCGTTGCAGTTCCGTGCACTCCATCACGAGTTGGTGGATTCAGGAAGGATGACCGATCGCCAATACCACGACGCCATCCTGCACGAAAACATGATGCCTGTCGAAATTCTGCGCGCAATCTTGACCGATCAGAAGCTAACGCCTGATTTCAAGAGTTCATGGCGTTTCCTCGACGCGTTACCAAGCCACACCTCTGCAACAACCAAGTCCACGCCACCACAGCCTCCAGACACTTTCGGAGAATTCCCGAAGTCAACTCTCGATATCGCCAAGCACTGAGACCGTCAGGGTAATCTGCACATTGAAGATTCGCGAGTAAAGCTATCATCGAGAAGAATTGGTAACGATTCGACCTGTGTGAAGAAGGTGCGGTATCCTCGATATGAGCCAGCCTTGGAGAGGTGGCAGAGCCCGGTTGAATGCACCTGACTCGAAATCAGGCATAGTCGTAAGGCTATCGGGGGTTCGAATCCCTCCCTCTCCGCCAGAAACTGTTCCAGCTCTGGCCAACCAAGTCCAATCGGTAGAATCCCGGCTTCAATGATCTCTTTCCAGCTTTTCGCGATCGAAAAGGTGCAGGATATATTCCCCCGCTCCGTACCCAACCATGGGCAGGGCGCCAGTGGGATCGCCTAGCTCTCCCGGAAAGAGGCGACAGGGCACGGCGACATACATTTCAGGGATGATGTTGTGGTCCGCAGCCGCTTTGTCGACGATACGTTTAAGCATCGCGGCCGCTTCTGTCCTTCTTCCCTGCCGCCGATACTCTTCAGCAAGGCTGAAATCTACAAACAGGAATTCCTGCTTCTCATACCAATACTCAAAGATGGCCGGATCGGTGTAGTTGCTTCGCACACGCTTGTAGCCGCCTGAATCCACTTTCAGAAGCGCCATTCTCTCGATCGTGTCGCGCACGATCGCCGGATCCGTCACGATTCCGAAATGAATGATTGCCAGCAGCGCACCATCGACATCGTTCTTGGCCCAGTCCTCCAGCGTTCCACGCAGCTTTCCTCCGCGAATGAAAGCCGCCTGAAAGCCTTCCTGCAGGAGCGTGACCTGGTTCAATATCTCGTTTCTGGTTGGTTTGTCACCCACGCGGCGTGCTATTTCCGCGAAACTGTTGAGGCCCACGATCGCGGCCGCCGTGGAAAATGCGAAGTGCTTCCTGTCCTTCTGGTGTTCCTCCCAGATGGAAGTGTCAGCGGCGACGATCAAGCCCTCATCGTGCTTCTCCATGTTTGCTAGAAGCGGTTTCACAATATAATCCCTGGCGCTTTCGTAGACCTTGCCGCGATATGTGGGGACCTGAAGGAGCGCCAGATCGTCGTATTGTCGCTCGTACTCGCCCAATACCCACAGGGCGAGACCCCAATCGTCGAACTCTATATTGGTGGCGCCTTCCATAGTAAAAAATGGCTCTTCCGACCCGTCACCAAAATAGCGGACCACCGAGATCTGATAATCCGCGCCCCGCGTTGCGTCGCGCATCTTCCCCGTGGGCTGAGCGTTGAAGTAAGCCAGCAGCGCTGCACGCGCCTCATTGCGGTGTCCCATGCGCGCGAGCGCAACCGTTGCATACGCCATGTCGCGCACCCACGGCGTGAACCACACACCGTCCGGCAAGCTGGCAACGATGAATCCGTTATTGTTTCGGCCGGGGCGATTGGGCTCGCGGCTTTGTGCGATGCGGAGCATGACCTCACTCTGGCGCCACAGGTGCCGTTCGTTTTCTCCTTCGAAATGCACACCCGGCTTCACCCGCCAGCGCTCGATCTCAGCAATCTCGCGCTTCGCCAACTCGCGCGCCGCAAGGCCGGCCCGCCAGCGGTTGAACTCTCCCGCTGCCTGTTCCAGTTCGCCATCGTTTTCGAGGGAAACCAGCGCCCATGCCGTGTTGCTGGCCAGATAGTGCAGCGGAGACGCCGGTTCGACCCATTTCCGGCCCAGCGGGATCAGCAGCAAGGACTCCTGAATGCCGTCGAATTTCAGCATCCGCATCTCCGCGCCAAACATCGGCACTACCCGTTGAGAACTGACCGGCCGGTTCCATTCCACATGCAAGCCATCCTCCGAGGTCTTTGCTGCATAGGGCTCCCAACTGATGACAAGGGCCGCCCGGCTCAAGCCAAAGGGCATGAAAACATAACCTTCGCCATCTCCTTTGCGTGAGCGAATTACTTGCGAATCTTCCTCGTACCTGGCCGACGCTCCGTGCGCGGTTCTCTCGCCCCAACCAAGCTCCTTGATGAAATTGGCGGTTTCGACTCCCTCGCCGAGGGGATTCTCGGGGTCCGGCCGAACAAAGCTGTACGGATGCGCATAAAACTTGGTCACGGTCGCGGACTCTGGCGACACCACTGCGAATCCAAAGCCATTGCCAGTCACCAGATTAGAAGCAGCGGCAGGCAAGGATGCCAGGAGGCTGGCACAGAAAACTGCTGAAAGATAACGAACGAAGCTCATGGCCACCTCAGTTTCGACAAAGCGCCTGAATTCTACAACTCTCCCCGCAAGCCTTGCATGGTGGAATGCGACAAGGGAGCGCTTACCATGAACTTCTTCGTTACGTCGAATCAGACAATCGTGAAATGAATTGACCGCTCAGCCTTTGCTGTTATACGGTCTGCATACTTCTGAAAGGCTTCCCAATGACCCAATCCAACCTTCAATTGGTCCGGAATCTCTATGCCGCCTTTGAACGCGGCGATGGCCCGGCCGTCCTGTCGAGTATGGATCCCGGCATTGTCTGGAATGAGGCGGAAGGCTTCCCTTACTCAGACCACAACCCATACGTCGGCCCCGCAGCCATTGCCGAAGGCATCTTCTTTCGGCTGGCTACGGAATGGGATAATTTCCAGGCCGTCCCTGCAGAGTACTTCGATGCTGGCGACACAGTCGTCGTCACTGGCCGATACCGCGCTACGTACAAAGCGACCCTTGCCCTGCTCGATGCGCAGTTCGCACACATCTGGCGTCTTCGCGATGGTAAAGTCACTTCGTTCCAGCAATACACCGACACGGCTCAGGCCAATCGCGCAGTACACGGCTAAAACAAATCTTGAGCCTCTCAGACCCTTTCCCTCTTTCGGGCCAATGCAGAACAGCCTGCACTCAAAGCGGCTCTGCCGCCCGTCTCGGCTCGGGCGCCTGAAGCTACCAGGAGACAAAGATGGCATCGGTACTCATTACTGGAACAAGCAAGGGAATTGGCCTCGAGACGGCGTTGGCATTCGGCCGCGCCGGCCACGTCGTTCATGCCACCATGCGCAACCCCCGGCAATCGCCGGAACTCGCTGACAGAGCCTCGCACGAGAATCTGCCCATCACCGTCTCGACGCTCGATGTGGATTCCGATGACTCCGTGAGTTCCGCCATAGCCGCTATTCAAAGAGATCGTGGCCCAGTCGACATCCTCGTCAACAACGCGGGCATCGAGCGCACCGGCTCGGTAGAGGAACTTCCCCTCGCCGAATTCAAAGCTTCCATGGAAACCAACTACTTCGGCGCGATCCGCTGCATCCAGGCGCTGCTCCCGTCCATGCGCACGCGTCGCAGCGGCTGCATCATCAACGTGACTTCCATCGCAGGTCGCATTGCCAGTGGTCCGCTCGCCGCCTACAGCGCTTCAAAGTGGGCGCTTGAAAGCCTGAGCGAGGCGCTGGCAGGCGAGATGAAGACCTTCAGCGTTCGCGTTGCGATCGTCGAGCCGGGAATTATCGATACTTCGATGGCACAGCGCATCAAGCTTCCGGCGAGTGAATCACACTATGGTCATCGTGCCCGTTTCACTGCGCTCTTCACGTCCTCGCTCGAGAATCCGACATCGCCGGCGCTGGTCGCGCAAAAGATTCTGCAGATTGCAGAGAGTGGAACATGGCAACTCCGCCACCCGGTGGGTCCCGATGCAGTCCCCTTCCTGCAATGGCGCAGCAATATGACAGACGAAGAGTGGGTCGACCTGAACGCGGGTAGCGATGAGAATTTCTTCGATCGCTTGAAGAGCGGTTTCAGCGTGAAATAGATGCACTCGCTCCAGACACCTCGAAACCAGGATAACGAACCCTCGGGAGAAGAATGGAACTGACCGCAGCAACACCGAGACCCGATGAGATTCTCCAAACCGGCCTCGCCTTCTGGGCCTCGAAAACTCTTCTCAGTGCCGTCGAGATGGAGGTGTTCACCGAGTTGGCGAAGCATCCCGAAGATCTGAACACGCTGACAGGCCGTCTCGGCCTCCATCCGCGGTCGTCGCGGGATTTTCTTGATGCCTTGGTCGCGATGGGTTTTCTCGAACGCCGTGACGGAATCTATTCGAACACTCCCTCGACAGACGTTTTCCTCGACAAGCGCAAACCTTCCTACATCGGCGGCATGCTGGAGATGGCCAACAAGCGGCTGTTCTCTCACTGGAATAATTTGACCGCGGCATTGCGCACGGGCCTATCGCAGGCCGAAGCCGGTCCCGGTGGCGAGGAGACGTTTGCAATACTCTATGCCGACCCGGAGCGGTTGAAGGTATTCCTGAGAGCGATGACCGGGGTGAGCCGCGGAGCCAACATCGCGATTGCTTCCAAGTTTCCCTGGTCGGATTACAAGACCGTGACCGACATCGGTCCCGCGCAGGGCGACCTCATCGTTCAGGTTGCGCTGAAAAACCAGCACCTGTCCTGTACCGGATTCGATCTTCCCGAAGTTGGTCCGGTGTTCGAGGAGTACGTGGAGGCCAACGGGCTCTCAGCGCGTGTGCAATTCATCGGAGGAAGCTTCTTCTCCGATCCCCTGCCCCACGCCGATGTCATCATGATGGGTCATATTCTGCACGACTGGAATCTCGATGAGAAGCGCATGCTGATCGCCAAAGCCTATGAAGCGCTCCCCAAAGGTGGCGCGCTGATTGCCTACGATGCCATCATCGATGACGACCGGTCAAAGAACGCATTCGGCCTGCTCATGAGCCTGAACATGCTCATCGAAACAAATGGAGGCTTCGACTACACGGGAGCCGAGTGCATCGCCTGGATGAAGGAAGCCGGATTCAGTCAGGCGCGCGTCGAGCACCTCGTCGGACCAGACTCCATGGTGGTCGGGATTAAGTGACGCCCCGAGAGCCTGTTATTGACTTTCCCACGGGCACGAAAGTCAATAACAGGCTCTACCAAAGAGTCGGCGGCCGTCGCAGGCCAGGTGCACGATCGCTCCATTGGGCCTTCGAGTTCTACGGCCTCTGAACTTCTGCGATAATTATCCAGATGGACATTGAGTTTCGATTCGCCTCCGGTGTTCGGAGTTGGGTGGACTTAAAAACCTCGATGTGCCCATTTCAGATTCAGATTTGAGCATCATAGATTGACCATTCCGGCCTGTGGTCAGGCGCCGGGCCATCCATACCCTAGTCCCATACTCTAATCGCAAGGACACCGCTCTGACTGTCACAGTCGTCATCTGTACTCGGAATCGCCCTGCCTTCTTGAGGGATTGCCTTGCGGCCGTGTCCCGGCTGAAGCCGGCTCCAGATGACGTGCTCGTAGTCGACAACTCCTCGGGCGACAGCGAAACCAAACTCCTTTCGAAGAAGTTCGGCGCTCGCTATACTGTCGAACCAATTCCGGGGTTGAGCCGTGCACGGAACCGCGGGTTGGCAGAATCGAATTCTGACTTTGTCGCCTACATCGATGACGACGGCAATCCGGATGAGGATTGGCTGGGTTCGCTCCTCCAGCCTTTTGCAGATCCACTCGTCGCTTCGGTCACGGGCGAGACCATTGAATCTCATTCGAACGCCAGCCAATTGAGACAGACGCCCCTCCGAACCCTTAGCAATCGGGACCCGCTCTGGTTCGAGGCCGCAACCTTTGGCGGCCTTGGCGTCGGTACAAATATGGCGCTCCGCAAATCGGCATGTGATATTGTCCCTTTCTTCGATGTGCGGCTGGGAAGAGGAACGCCAATTCGCATTGGCGAAGAAAGCCGTGCCTTCGCTTCCCTGTTGGCCCGCGGATACCGCGCCGTCCATGTGCCGCCAGCGGTTGTCGTGCATCCACTGGGATCAAGAGACCTTCCCCTTGAGACATCCAGTTCCATGGCTTACTGGCTGCTGCTTTTCGTCGAATCGCCAGGCCACCGCCTCGATCTTCTGCGCTTCCTCTACAGGCGCTTAAGGCGAGTACCCCTGTCATGGCAGCGGAATCCGCAAGCCCCTGGCGAAATCATTAATAGCGGATGGAGCACTCACTGGCGAGCAGGGCTGCGCGCGTTGCGACTCCTCTTTCGCGGATGGAAGTGACGTGCGTTAAGAGAGAATCCGCCATCAGTTCGTTAACTCATAGAAATTAGCCGACTTAGGTAAATTTCGCTCGATGCCCTTCCGCCTGATGCTCATGCAGTGCGAAATAATGAGCGACTTGCGCTAAGATTTTAACAATGGACGCTTGACAAACATCGGCTAGATACCTATCTTTAGCAATTGGACAGCGAGAGTGCTAGCAGCCCGCTGGCAGCAGTGCTTGACTTGAATCATCACCCCTATCGTAGGGCTCGCAGTTCGAAGTTCCTGTCCCAAAAACCATTCAAATCCCGCGGCCGGGGCTCAACCCCTTCCGCGCGTGAAGGAGAAGCGAAGCAATGGCAGCAACCTCTGTAAAAACGACCACCTTCACCCCACTCCACGACCGCATCCTCGTCCGCCGTTTGGAAGAGGGCGAAACCGTCCGTGGCGGCATCATCATCCCCGACAGCGCCAAGGAAAAACCCCAGGAAGGCGAAGTTATCTCCGTAGGCAAAGGCAAATCGAATGATGAGGGGAAAGTCTTCCCTCTCGACGTGAAAGCGGGCGACCGCGTGCTCTTCGGCAAGTACTCCGGCACCGAAATCAAACTCGATGGCGAAGAGTTTCTGATCATGCGTGAGGAAGAAGTTCTGGGCATCGTCAAGAAGTAGCTTTTCAGTGGTCAGAGATCAGTGATCAGTGGTCAGCATTAAATTGATTGACTCCTGAGAAATTACTGGGCGCTGAATCCTGACTACCAGCAACAGCTAACTCGTAACTGAACACTGGTCACTGATCACTGTTCACTGATCCCTGCATTTAGGAGAGAGTAATGGCAAAGCAAATTCTGCACGGTGAAGATTCCCGTCAGGCGATCTTGCGCGGCGTGAACACGCTGGCAGACGCCGTGAAGGCGACGCTCGGCCCCAAGGGCCGCAACGTTGTAATTGAGAAAAAGTTCGGTTCGCCCACCATCACCAAAGACGGCGTGACGGTGGCCAAGGAAATCGACCTGAAGGATCCGCTCGAGAACGTGGGCGCGCAATTGGTCCGTGAAGTAGCCTCCAAGACCAGCGACGTGGCCGGCGACGGAACCACCACCGCGACCGTTCTTGCCCAATCCATCTTCCGCGAAGGCGTGAAGACGGTAGCAGCCGGCGCAAATCCGACGGCTCTCAAGCGCGGAATCGACAAGGCAGTCACCGCGATCATCGGCACCCGCGACAAGGACGGCAAGTGGACTGAGGGCGGCGCTCTCGGCAAGCTCTCCAAGCCGGTCGACGAAGGCTCCGTTGCCCAGGTCGGCGCGATTTCCGCCAACGGCGACCAGGAAATCGGCGACATCATTGCCCACGCCGTAAAGGTTGTCGGCAAGGACGGCGTCATTACCATCGAAGAGTCCAAGACCATGCACACCGGCCTTGAGACTGTCGACGGCATGCAGTTTGACCGCGGCTACCTCAGCCCCTACTTCGTCACCGACGCCGAGCGCCTTGAAGTGGCCCTCGACGATCCCTATATCCTGATCTACGAAAAAAAGATCAGCGCCATGAAGGATCTGCTGCCTCTCCTGGAGCAGGTTGCCCGTGGCGGAAAACCGCTGTTGATCATCGCCGAGGATGTTGAGGGCGAGGCGCTCGCAACTCTCGTCGTCAACAAGCTCCGCGGTACCCTCAACGTCGCTGCCGTCAAGGCTCCCGGCTTTGGCGATCGCCGCAAGGCAATCCTCGGCGACATCGCGATCCTGACCGGTGGCAAGGCCATCACCGAAGATCTCGGCATCAAGCTCGAAGGCGTCAAGCTTGAGGATCTGGGCCGTGCCAAGCGCATCACCATCGACAAGGACAACACCACCATCGTCGACGGCGCAGGCAAGTCTTCAGACATCGAAGGCCGCGTCAAGGAAATCCGTTCGCAGATCGAGAAGACCACCTCGGACTACGACAAGGAAAAGCTCCAGGAGCGTCTCGCCAAGCTGGTCGGCGGCGTTGCCATCATCAAGGTCGGTGCCGCTACTGAAACCGAGCTGAAGGAGAAGAAGGCTCGCGTGGAAGACGCGCTTCATGCTACCCGTGCGGCAGTCGAGGAAGGCATCGTCCCCGGCGGCGGTGTGGCGCTGGTTCGCGCCATTCCAGCAGTCGACGAGCTCATCAAGAACCTCGAAGGTGACGAGAAGATCGGCGCCCAGATCGTTCGCCGTTCACTCGAAGAGCCCCTCCGCCAGATCGTCGCCAATGCAGGCGAAGAAGGCGCGGTGGTTGTGGCCAAGGTGCTCGAGTCCAAGGATCAGCACTTCGGATACAACGCAGCAACAGGCGTCTTCGAAAACCTGGTGAAGGCCGGCGTCATCGACCCCACCAAGGTCACCCGCACCGCCCTGCAGAACGCGGCTTCCATCGCCGGTTTGCTGCTGACCACCGAAGCACTGGTCGTCGAGATTCCGGAGCAGAAGGCTGCCCCGGCCGGCGGCCACGGCGGCGGCATGGACGGCATGTACTAACAAACGTCCAGGCCCTCAAGCCTGCCACCCAAGAACGAAAGGCCTCCAGCTTCGGCTGGAGGCCTTTCGTTTGGTCAAAGTAATCCGGTTCAACGGAATTACCTGCAATCGCCGACCGGGTCAACCCGCGTCAGCGAGCACACTTAAGCGGTGCGGCGTCGCATCTCCGTCACCACAGACGAGCCGCTAGCCACCGGCTGGGGCCCGGCCGGGCGAAGCCAACCCGCCGACAGCCACGCGGGCGGAATCGAAAACGCCGACCATCCGCAGTCAAGACATACCTGAATGTCGGGCGAAGGGGTTAATGGCGGATGGCTGAGAGTTCGCGGTGTGTTGCGATACAGCCGAATTTCAGCAGGGATCACTGACAGTGAATCCGATTCGCACTTGGGACAGACCATAGATACACCCCAACGAGGAAGATTGTTGACCTGTGGAAAAGTCAACCTTAATCCCGTGTCAAGGCAAAGAGCAACTAAATTGTGCGCCCGATGGTGACCTTTGGTTGTTGAACAAAAGTTCTGGATCGCGTCTGGCTGGAATCGGAACTCCTGCACGGAAATCGGGAGCCCGAGGCCCCCGAATTCGAAGAGATAAGCCTCAGATTCCCCTCACCGGTTGGCCGCAGGCTCCGTGTGCGCCTTTTCCCTACCCCACTGCAGACGGAGGCCAACCCGAACGTTTCTCGGCAGGGTTTGATACCCGATCGGGCCTATGTGCTGATTCCCTGTCAGGTTATCCGCCTGCGCATAAACGCTAAATAATGGGAATAGCTGGCACTGAAAAATCCCGTGTGCGGCGGCCGCCGGAACGGTCGAGCCCCCTGCAAAGGCGAATACGATCCCACCGGAATCCCATTAAACGTCGGAACCGGCCCAAGCAAATCCACATCGCTATTCGTGAACGACCGCTGTACAACCGCATCGAGATACGTGTATCCCCCGCGCAGAAATAGGTAGCGGCCAATCCCGCTCTCCACCGTGGCCTCGACGCCCTGCGCCCGAAAAGCCTCCGTGTTCAGCGTCAGCTCGAAAGCGAAGTTTTGAATGAGAGTGTTCTCAAGTGACTGCTGCTCTGCAGCCGTCAGATTGGGCAGCAGTTCCGGAATCAAATCCAGCCCCACGTATTCGATCTGTTTGCCAAACTCATTGTGAAAATAGCTCGTGCGGAAGAGCAGATGCTGGCTGAAAAATGTCTGCTCTATCCCGCCCTCGTAGCTCCGCGTGGTCGGCGCAGCGATCGGCGTAATGTGGAACTGCTGAATGGCTGCTGGCCCGTCAACAGGCACCTTCAAGAGGAAACTGTACAACGAATCATCCTGATCCGGGAGCGACGGCTCCCGCACCGCATCGCCAAAGTTAAACAGCAGACGCGTCCCGCTGAAGATGCCTCTCCGCGGCCGCAACGCAAAAAATGAAACCCCGGCGCGCGGCGATGTCTGCGTTCCAAACAGCGAATACCGTTCCAGATCGCCGCCCAGCGTGTAATAGAGCCGGTTCTTGAAATCGCCGTGTACCGCAGCCCTGTAGTCGTAGTTCGTCCGCTCTACCGGCGCGTAATACGTACTCAATGGCTCGGCTCCGCGCTCATCCTCATACTGGAAGCCCACCAGCGCCGTCAGATGTGGCGTGAACCGATAATCCCCCTGGTAGACAAGTTGATCGCGATTCGATACCAGCTGATAGCCCTGCGGATAATCACCGCCAAAATCCATCAGCGCACGGCCAGTTACCGAATATCCGTTCGCCCCCGTGATCGTCACCACATCGCCAAAGCTGTCGCCGAAGCCATCGAAGACGCCTGCTCCCGTCTGCTCCCACAGGTGATACTGCTCGCGTTTCCGCGTCAGCCCGTAGCGCACAGTATTGTGAAAGTCCGCCGTGGTCTGGTGATCCAGCGACGCGCTCACATACAGGTCCTGATCTTTCTCCGTCGCATTGTCCGCGATGTGATGAAATTCCCACGTCCCCGGCACACCCGTTGCATCCACCCCATAGTGAACCGTGCCTCGGATCTGCGTTTGTCCGCTAGGCTGCCATCCAAAGTTCCCCGCCGTTGTCGCGAGATGGTAGCGGTCGTTTGGCAGATTGTTGTCTGTCTGCAGCCAGCTGAAGGCGCCAAGATAATCGAGCTTGTTATGCGTGCCCGCTGCTTCCAGCTCTTCGCGCGAAGTGTTGAAGTTGCCCCAGTCTCCATGAAACAGAAGCGACGGAAAGCTCGTCGTCCCATGCGGAGTGGTCACGCTCACCACGCTGCTCCCCGCATCCGCCCCATACAGGCTCGAATTGGGACCGCGATATACCTCGGCTCGCTCCACCGCCGTGGTCGAGAGCGGACCAAAATCAAACCGTCCGCCCAGATCTCCCGCGCTCACTCCGTCGATCAGAATCTTGTTTGCATCTGAATCGCCGCCGCGCACAAACAGCGAACTCTGCGCGCCTCGCTGGCCCGACTGCACCACAACGGTTCCCGGCATCAGCCGCAGCGAACTGACCAGGTCTTCGCGCAATTCCAGATCGAGCGGTCCAAGCACGTCGGTAGCAGCGCTCGTCTGCTGCTGCGGAGTAGGTGTTCCCGTCGCCGTCACCACAATGGACTCACGCACCCATTCCGGCTCCAATACGACGCTCCGTTCGACGTTATCGAACCGCCCTGCGTAGAAACCCGGAGTCTCCAACTGACGAAAGCTCTTGGCAGAGACGACCAGGAAGAAGCGACCTTCTACTCCAGTCGTGATTTCGAAGCTGCCGTCGCCCGTTGAAACCGCGGAAGCTATGACCTGTCCCTCACTGACCAGTCCGACGGTTGCGCCCGTGACCTTGGCGCCAGACGCATCTGTGACGACCCCGCGGATCGACGCAGCCTCGGCGGCAGAGGCAACAAGTAAGAACAGAATGGTAGGAAGTACGCGGCGAAAGAGTTTGATTCGAATTGCGGCGAAACGCATGATGACTCCTCCGTTCCCCTCGGAACGCAAGCTGGTTAAAGCGCCGAGGACCGGTCTCCTGACTTGCGCCTGGTCCAGCCACCTTCCCGGAGAAGTTCTCCAGTGGTTTTCAAAGTTTTCGCTTTTGCGGCGAAATATCTTTGGCTGGTCTCCTGCATGGCTAAGACGAAGGCCTCAGCAGGGGCGCTCACAGTTGCGGGGCAGTGGCGGAATTTCACCGCCTTCCCGAGCATCCTGACGATTGCGGTTTTTCACTGCGCTGTTCCTTTGAGGAGCAGCCCGAACAGTCACAGAACCTTTTCCATGACATCAACTTTTATAAATGGCCCAGAACCCGAAGTCAAAGCCCTGGGTTGTTCGCGGCGCCATCGGATGGCTTGACAGCCCGCAAGGTTTTGCACTATGTTTGACTTTCTCCAGATCCCATTCATCCTAACAGCGTTTCCAATCTGTGCAGTTCCAGCTTTGTTTGCTACCCCAGCACATATTTTGATACGCAGTCGTGCGATTCCAATTTGAGTTTCAGAGTTAAGGATCAAGGAAAGGAAAGCCATGTCCCTTTTTCCGTTCGGAAATTCTTCTGTTTGGTTCCCCTTCCAATTGAATCGCTATTTCAAACTTCAACAGTCGCCACAACTGGATGGGACAATGGCGCTCCTACGAGCACATAAACGCGCCGCAAAGCGTCTTTCCATTATTAGTTTCCTAATCTCCGTCTTTGCTCTTCCGCTGCTCCACGCTCAATTTGATATTGATCCGTCAGAACAGGTTGGACTCAAGCCATACGGTTCGTATCATGGCGGCGACTTAGATTTAGTAAACATGATGAATGGCAATTTGACGGTCCGGATTCCGATTGTGTCACTCCCGCAACGTGGGAAGCTCAATTTGAGTTTTTCGATTGTTCTGAATAATGCTGGCTACGGCTTATATAAAGACGGATCATACAAGTCCGGATTCATAGAGGAACAGTACTACCGATCATCGCGGCTTGGAGCTCAACTAGTTTTCGATCAAGATCTGTGGCCGAACGAGTTTTACGTGACCACCAGGGTCGGTGGAACGGTGGGTTCGTATTACACGAACGAGGGCTTTCAGGTAATGTCCGAAGACTTTGGGAGACATCCGGTGTACTATGACAGCGCAAACTCGGGAACTCTTAGATCGACCGACGGTTCCGGTTACCTATTTCGACCTGCACAACCATACCCTACCTCACCTACCGGATGGCCTCAATCAGACGCAACGGTCAGTCCACAATTTCAGTTCGACTATTCATGGCTGCAGGAGGTCGCGACGGGTGCGTTGTACACACCGGACGGAACCGCTTACTCCTTTACGAAATCGACGAGCATCGGAGAAAGAATCCAAGACCCTGATGGGAATGCTGTTACAGTATCCAGTTCGAGCGCCGGAATAGCGACACCCTGGCAGTCCGGAACTGCCACAATCAATGACACAATGGGGCGCACTATCACTTCGCCGCCGGCAATGTCGAACTCGACTGCCGGATGTCCGGACCTAAGTGCAAGGGCATCGAATCAGCCTCTTGTTGGGAGCAGCAATTGGACGATTCCTGGCCCCAATGGAACAACTGCGACTTATACGCTCTGCTACGCAAAGGTCACAGTTTTTACCGGTTTCACATTCGATAATGGTTATCCAGCTGGGGGTTGGTCATCAAACGTTTCAGCTGGATTCAACGGAGAATTCACGTCCTCAACGCCATTACTTCAAAGTATTGTCCTACCGGATCGCGCTACTTATTATGCATTTGTCTATGATTCTGCACCAGCCGGAACCACCACAACGGTCGCATACGGGGATCTTCTTCAGCTGATTTTTCCGGACGGCGGAACAGTCAATTATTCCTATGGCACGTTAACTGACTCGTCGGCAGGAATAACGCACAGGACCCGTTATGTGCAAAGTCGCACAACGCAGGCGAATTCATCGTCTCCGAGCTACAAATGGCAATATACCGTTGGCGGCACCACGAATCCCTCGATTAATGCACAATACCCTTACTCAAGCACGGTTCAGGATCCGGATAGCAGCTACACCTCGTATTCATATACGTGGATAAACGATCCAAACACGAAATCTGCAACTGGAGCCTTCTACGAGACGAATCGACAGATCTACCAGGGATCGATCGCTCCTGCCAATCTCTTGAAGGGAGTACAGACAACATACAATTTATATTCCATTCCGGGCTACACTTCTTCTTTTAATGGAACCACCGAGGCTCTTCCCTCCAAACAAACTGTGACCGACTCCGCCAATCTCACTGCCTCGACAACTTTCAGCTACGACAGCGGATTCGTGCCAATGACTTCAATCTGCAATAGTTCTACTGGGTCTTCTTGGACGAGCTCGCAATGCACTTCCGATACTTCCAGTATTCGGTTTCCATTTGGAATGCCCACTTCGTCCGTTACAACGAGTTTTTCCGGCGCTATCGTGAAGCAAAGTCTAACCTCGTATCTATTTCAGACGAAACCAGCCTACTTATCCGCCAATATTTTATGGCTGCCATCAACGAACACAATAAAGGATGGCACCAATCAACTCTCACTGACGTCCTATAGTTACGATGAAACTGGCTACGTCTCAAGCACAACTTCACCACTGGGCCACGTCACCACGAAATCTAGATGGATCGGAGGGAGCAGCTACTCCACCGATCATTCATGGTGGAACGCGAATGGGACTCTGAATGCTGCGATTGATCCGAATGGCGTATGCAAAAGTACATACTCCTATTCTTCAACGTATGCATATGCTTTCCCTACGAGCGAAACAAACTGCCTCAATCAAACTACTTCGTATTCGTATGACTTCAACACCGCCCAAAAGACCATCGCTAAAGATCCGAACCAGCAGTCAACGTCCTATACCTACGATGATTCTTTTGGGAGACTAACTGGAATAAACTACCCGGATGGCGGAGTAACTTCATATGTGTATAACGATACTGCTTCCCCATCCAATGTCATCGTCAATGAGGCGATAACGTCAACATTGACAAAGTCGGTTGAAATTGATCTGGATGGATTTGGTCGTCAAATAAGCAGGAAACTGCTCTCTGATCCGGACCCAAGCGGGAAAGCGGAAGTCGACATCGCATATGACGGTAAGGGGCAGGTCAAAAGCGTATCAAACCCCTATCGGACGACCACCGAATCCACATTTGGAAGCACTTCATATACCTATGACGCACTTGGAAGGAAGACGTCCCGCACCAATCCGGATAGTAGCTTTGTGTTCTGGTGTTATAACGGGATCGCGAGCGCGGCCCAGACGAATTGTCTATCGCACATTTCGGCCACGTCAGGCGAGTGGGTGGACGAAGTAGATGAGAATGGTAGCGACTGGCAGCGAACGACGGATTCTCTCGGCCGACTTATCAGCGTTATCGAACCGAATGGGACCAGCAAAACTCCGAGCATGGAGACGGACTACGCGTATGACGTTCTCGGAAATCTTCTTCAAGTCGATCAATATGGCGGTGCCAAGGGAAACACTCAATTCTCAGATCGTCAGCGGGCATTCAAGTATGACGGCCTTTCTCGTTTGATTGCTGCGAGTAATCCCGAGAACTCCTCTACCCAAAACCCCACGGTCCTGAACTGCTCTGGCGCATCGGGATCGTGGACGATGTGCTACGGTTACGATCCCAATGGAAACCTCACAACGAGAACGGACCACCGGGGAGCGACAACAACCTATAGCTACGACAGCCTCAACCGTCTCATCGGGAAGTCCTATGCCGCCCCCACGCTCTCATCCGTGGGCTATGCGGCGACTGGTCCCGTGACATACAGCTACGATGGGACAGGCGACTGGTGGTATTTCCCGGTGGGCCGTCGAACGGGTATGACGGACGGCTCCGGGCAAGCGAGCTGGGGTTATGATGCCATGGGAAGGATGGTGAACATCAATCGGAGCGTTACGACTCCGATCTCGACTCAGAGCCTATGGTCGGGAGTGACTTACAACCTTGATGGTTCAGTGCACAGTTCGAGGTCGTACACCGGCAACAATTACCAGTATGTTTACGCCACCTCAGGGCGCATGACCGACGTGAATTGGATGGACGACAGCGGAAATCCCTACACTTTGTTCTCGGGGGGCATATATAACGCTGCGGGGCGGCTGACGAACTTCGTTCAAGGTGGCGGCAACTCGGGGACCATTGCGATTACGACTTCCGTCAACTTCGATAACCGCCTGAGACCCGCTCTGCTGACTGCCGGTGCAACCGCACAGACTATCTATAGCCACAGACTCTGCTACACAAATCCGTGCGGAGTGTCTGGTGCGAACAACGGCAACATCCTGCAGGACATCGATAACCTGAACGCAGCCAACACGGTTACCTACACCTACGACCACCTCAATCGCATCCTTTCGGGTCAGGCACAACAGGGCTGGGGCGACTCCTATTCCTACGACCCGTTCGGAAACCTATATAACAAGACGCCGATTGGAAACGGAATCGGCGAAACCCTTCAGGCCCAGCCAACGGCGCAGAACAAGCTTGCCAATGTCGGGCTCGTGTATGACGCTGCTGGCAACGTGATTACGGACAACGTGGGCACGCCCTACACATACGATGGTGAAGGCCGATTGGCGTCGGCCGGAGCGTGGAGCTATAGTTATGACGGCGATGGTCGCCGGGTGCTGAGGTCCTCTGGCGGCAACTCCGGATACACGTATTGGTACTTGCCCGATGGCACGCTGTCAGAGCGCATGACCGTTCAATTGAATTCCGTAACCGGCTTCCCGGCGAGGTTCCAGAACGACGTCTATTTTAATGGCCATGTGACCAAAGTGGGTTCATTTCCCGACGCGAGCTACTATGTCATCTCCGATCAGCTTGGCTCAACGCGTGTTGAGGTGGACACCCGATGGGATCCCACGACCAACACCTACCCGTCGAACTACACGAACTACTATGCTTTTGGTACATTTGCAAATTCTACCGACACCATTGACCAGGCCTTCACCGGCAAAGAACGCGACACAGAATCAGGCAATGACTACTTCGGGGCCAGGTACTACGCTAGCAGCATGGGACGCTGGATGAGCCCTGACTGGAGTGATGCGGCGGTCCCTATTCCGTTTGCTAACCTGAGCGACCCGCAGACATTGAATCTCTACGGATACGTTCGGAACAATCCCCTCAACATCATTGACGCTTACGGCCACGGATGGTTTAGAGATTTTTGGAGAGGCTTGTCCAATGCTACGTGGCGTCCGCTAGTTATGACGGTAGAGCATCCGATCATTATGGGAAGATTCGTCGGCAGTGCGATAGCACATCCAATTGCCACTGCGAGATCGATGAAGAGCAGTGTTGTAACGACTGCTACTGGCGTGATCCATGGAAATGGAGAAGACATTGGCGTTGCTATCGGCACGGTTGGGATGGCCCTGATTCCCGGTGCGGGGGAAGCTGGGGAGGCGGCTGAAGGTGCTGAAGACTTGGCGAGGATTGGTCAGGCCGCGGATGCCAGCGAGTATGTAAATCTGGCCGATGAAACGGCGACTACGCACATTCTTCAAGGAGACGCAACCGGTGGTGGACATGCACCTGGATTAGGGATACCAGGAAAGAGCGAATTTCCAGCGGGATGGGGCAACGATAAAATCATGCACAACATCTCTGACGTTGCGACCGATCCTACATCCAGTGTCACCACTCAGGGACGCACAACAATAATCCAAGGAACTCGGGAAGGCGTGGACATCAAGGTTGTGATGAGGGATGGAAGAATAGTCACTGGATATCCAACGAATGTTCCACGGAACCCTTAAGGGGCAGATCATGGTGAACACTGAGAAACTGCAAGAATCGCTGCTGAAACTGTCCGAAGTGCTTCCCTTGGGTGGCGCTTCGCCGTACAAGACAACATTCGATGAGTTTATGCGCGAACACGAATTCGGTTTAGCACTTCACTCGGTGTGCGACTATTTGATTGCCGACGGGGTTGAATCTATTACCCCGTCCCGAATCATGCTCATCCAAGAACTTCACTCCGCTATGGCTGTTGATGATGACTGTATTTCCGAATTGGAGAGCGCCCGATCTCAAGCCAGCCGCATGCCACGCTCTTGACCTAGGTGGGCGGTGGCCCAGGTCTCGCCTCTGAGACCTGGGATTCAATGTCACCGCGACATGCGCTGTCGGCGAAGCGCCGCGCCGCCGATGATCCTCTGCCTTGCAGCCGGTGACCGTCGCCGCCCCCGAGCGGAGACCTTGAGACGTTTCACACTTCCCCGTAATCTTATGCAAATCCGCGTAAGCCAATCCATCCAACGTAATACCTAGACGTCGATGTTCCACGTGGAACAATTGCCGCTCAGGCAAAAAACAGCCACCCCAAAATCCGCGCGAGGTACACGAAATTTTATGGTGACCCCGGGAAGATTCGAACTTCCGACCTGCGGTTTAGGAAACCGTTGCTCTATCCACCTGAGCTACGGGGCCACGCTTTCGTTCCTAACAGGTTAGCATTGCGCATGTTCCGCAAGCCAATGCGCACTATGCTTTACGCCTACCGCCGGAACCGCGAAACGATATACAAAATCGCCGACAGCACAATGCTGATCAGGATCGATGTGCCCAGCGGAAAGTAGACCGAAACTCTTTTCCCCTTGTAGGCAATGTCGCCAGGCAGACGGCCGAGAGGCAGACCCGTTCTCGCGGCGAGCATCAACGCCGCACCAAGCACCACCAGCAAAAGACCGAAGCCAACAATCGCTTTACCAAGTTCATTCATTTCGAGGTTGAGTTGACCACTCCCGGCTAGGATACAGTGAACTTGCAGAGCGCAATAGGCTGCTCTTTTGCGGGCGGAGGTTCGATGCGGGTTCTCATTCTGATCGGCGGCATTCTCTGCTTGTTTGTCGTCCTGATCGATGCCTTTCAGACGATCATTTTGCCGCGCCGCGCCGCCGGCCGCCTTCGCCTCACACGCGTCTTCTACATCTGCACTTGGGGACCGTGGTCATTCTTTTCCCGCAAGATTCACCATCCACGCAAACGCGAAACCGCCCTGAGCTTCTACGGACCGTTGTCCTTGATTTTCCTTCTCGTCGTTTGGGCCAGCGGAATGGTAGTGGGATTTGCCCTTGTGTTCTATTCCTTAGGCAGCCCGTTCAACGACGCGACGCAGCACCTGGGCTTTCTCTCCGATCTCTACGTCAGCGGAACCACCATCTTCACCCTGGGGTTGGGAGATGTGCTGCCTCGCGGGGAATGGGCGCGCGTGCTCATCATTCTCGAGTCAGGCACTGGGTTTGGATTTCTGGCCGTGGTGATGGGATATTTTCCGGTCCTCTACACCGCATTCTCGCGTCGCGAAGTCAGCATCTCCCTGCTCGATGCGAGAGCTGGATCGCCGCCGACGGCCGCGGAATTGATGCGCCGTCATTCGCACCAAGGCGCGGAACAGGCGCTATCCCAGTTGCTGTCCGAGTGGGAACGATGGTCAGCAGAGCTGCTTGAAAGCCATATCTCATATACACTGCTTTGCTATTTCCGCTCGCAGCATACCAACCAGAGCTGGATCAGTGCACTCACGGCAATTCTCGACACTTCAGCATTATTGATCGCCGGCGTGCAAGGCCACGAGGCGCGCCAGGCGCAGTTGACCTTCGCGATGGCGCGCCATGCGATGGTTGACCTTGCGCAGGTTTTTTCTCTAACACCGGTCAAAGACACTCCAGACAGGTTGCCACCGGAGCGCTACGAGAAGCTTTATCAACTGCTCTGCGAGAGTGGCGTCAGCGTGTGCCGTGACGGGCATTCTTATGAAAGGCTTCGCAACATGCGCGATCTTTACGAAGGCTATGCGGAGGCGCTCAGCAACCATCTCTGCATGCCGCTTCCACCCTGGATCGCCGACCAGCCGCACAAAGACAACTGGTTAGCCGTCGCAAAACTCCGCCAGCAAACCGAAGCCGCTAATCCGGGCGCGGACCGGCCAACAACAATCGCAAGCGCAGGGGACCAACATCACGAATTCTGAGCACGGTCTCTGGGCAAATTGCTGATATACTTCAGCCTTACTCACAAACTAGTTCTTTGTAGCGCAGGGCCATCCAACTCTTCCGGTGACTCAGAAGACCTGCCTCATCAGGGAGAACTGCATCGAATCCCGAAGCAGTGAAGCAATAGCCTCCACTCGGTCTGGCCAATCGATTTGGGGTAGCCTGTAAGAGTCGAGCACAGGAGAAGTCAAAATACTATGAAGTCGTCCGTCCTCGCATCAGAAAGCCTTCCGGTTCGAACCCCGCCAACCACAAATAAGCATCTCGTTCGTTGGGTTGAAAAGATGGCGGAGTTGTGCCGCCCCGACTCGATTCACTGGGTGGATGGTTCGCAAGCCGAGTACAACTTTCTTTGCGAACGCCTCGTTGCGGCGGGCACGTTTACAAAGCTCAATCAGGAACAGTGGCCGGGATGCTTTTATGCCCGCTCCGCGCCGAACGATGTGGCGCGCGTTGAAGATCGCACCTTCATCTGTTCCCTCTCGCGCGATGGCGCAGGTCCGACAAACAACTGGGAAGACCCATACGTCATGCGCCGCCGCCTCAAGCAACTTTTCCGCGGCTGCATGCAAGGGCGCACGATGTACGTGCTTCCGTTCAGCATGGGTCCCGTCGGCTCTCCAATGTCGGGCATTGGCGTGCAGCTCACCGACTCTCCATATGTTGTTGTGAACATGCGCATCATGGCTCGCATTGGCGCGCCGGTGTTTGCGGAAATCGACAAGGACGAGAAGCGCGTTGTGCCTTGTATGCATACCGTTGGCGCGCCTCTCAAACCGGGACAGCGGGACGTCCCTTGGCCCTGCAACGACACAAAGTACATCGTGCACTTTCCAGAGACCCGCGAAATCTGGTCATACGGTTCCGGTTATGGCGGCAACGCGCTGCTGAGCAAGAAATGTTTCGCGCTGCGGATCGCATCCAACATCGCTCGCGACGAAGGCTGGATGGCCGAGCATATGCTCATCCTCGGCGTAGAATGCCCCGATGGCGAAAAGACCTATGTTGCTGCGGCATTTCCCTCGGCCTGCGGCAAGACCAACTTCGCCATGCTGATTCCGCCCAAGGCCATGAAGGGCTGGAAGATCTGGACGGTCGGCGACGATATCGCTTGGATCAAGCCTGACGCCACCGGCCGCTTGCGCGCAATCAATCCTGAGGCCGGGTTCTTCGGCGTCGCACCCGGCACCAGTGCAAAGACAAATCCGTCGGCGATGGCCACGCTGTCGCGCAACTCGATCTTCACCAACGTCGCGCTCACTCCCGAAGGCGGCGTGTGGTGGGAAGGCATGACGGACAAGCCACCCGCGGAATGCCTCGACTGGAAAGGTGATCGCTGGACGCCGGCCATCGCCAAAAAGACCGGCGCGACCGCCGCGCATCCCAATGGGCGATTCACCGCCCCGGCGTCGCAATGCCCCACCATGGATCCGAATTGGGAATCGCCCGAGGGCTTGCCGATCAGCGCAATCATTTTTGGCGGACGCCGCACCACCACGCTGCCCCTCGTGTATCAGGCGTTCAACTGGTCGAGCGGTGTTTATATGGGCGCGACCATGGGCTCGGAAACGACCGCCGCCTCAACGGGCGTAGTCGGAAAGATTCGCCGCGACCCCATGGCGATGCTTCCCTTTTGCGGCTATCACATGGGCGACTATTTCCGTCACTGGATCAAGATGCAGCGAGGCCTGGACGTGACGCCACGCGTCTTCAACGTGAACTGGTTCCGCAAGGATGAGAAGGGCAATTTTCTGTGGCCCGGCTTTAGCGAAAATATGCGCGTACTTCGCTGGATCGTCGAGCGTGTTCAAGGCCACGGCCGCGGCCGCGAAACCGCCATCGGCTGGGTGCCTCGCTACGAAGACATCGACTGGGCAGGGCTGGAATTCTCGCGAGAAGCATTTGAAGAGCTTATGGCCGTTGACCGTGCCGCGTGGCGCAAGGAGGTCATCGCTCATGAGGAGCTCTTTATCGACCTGCACGATCATCTGCCCCCGGAGATGATTTACGAGCGCGAACTGTTGATCTGCAAGCTGTAGAAACAATTAGTCCCGGATAACCCGGACTTGGGCTCGACGTTCCCACTGGAATCAGGGGCGCAGACTCTAAAAGAGTTCCGCATTCCGGGAGCATTTCAACTGATTTTCCGCTATAGTAAAAGGTTCAGCACTATCCCCTATGTGCCGGGCCTGCTTTATCTGGCCCTTCCATGTAAGCCGGCGGCGATTCCCGTCGAAATCGCCCGGTATTTGTGTCTTCGCAGTTCGAAAACAACACCAGGTATCGACCACCTTATTAAGAAGGTTGCCATGCAAACATCGGATTATCGTCATAAGATTCCGCAGTCGCAAGGTCTCTATCATCCACGCAATGAGCACGACGCCTGCGGCATGGGCCTCGTGGCCAGCATTCGCGGAGAGAAGAGCCATGAGATTATCCGCAAGGGGCTTGAAGTTCTCATCAACCTCACTCACCGCGGCGCAGCGGGTTGCGATCCCGAGACGGGCGATGGCGCCGGAATTCTGATTCAGATTCCCCACGTGTTTTTTGCGCGCGAATGCGGCGAGTTGGGAATTCAACTGCCCGGCCCCGGCGCCTACGGCGTCGCCATGGTCTTCCTTCCAGTCGACAAACACAGCCGCCTGCAGTGCGAGGGCGTGTTTGAACGCATTGCGCAGGAAGAAGGCCTGAAGGTTCTTGGCTGGCGCGATACTCCAGTCAACGGCGATGCCATCGGCCGTGAAGCCCGCGCGTCGCAGCCTTACATCGAGCAGTTCTTTGTCGGTCGTCCTGACGGCTTGGAAGAAGACGCCTTTGAGCGCCTCCTCTATCTCGTGCGCCGCCGCACCGAAAACGAAATGGCCGAATCGGAGATCGAGGGCAAGGACGATTTTTACGTTCCGTCTTTCTCGTGCCGCACGATTATCTACAAGGGCCTGATGCTCGCTCCGCAGATTGAGAAGTTCTATTTTGAACTCGCCAATCCGCTCGTCACCAGTGCTCTCTGCCTCGTTCACCAACGCTTCTCCACCAACACATTTCCGAGTTGGAAACTCGCTCACCCCTACCGGTATGTTGCGCACAACGGCGAGATCAATACCATTCGCGGCAACATCAGTTGGATGAACGCGCGCCAGTCCGTTCTCGACAGCCCGTTGCACGGCGACAAGATAGGTAAGCTGTATCCGGTAATCGCTCCGGAAGGCAGCGACTCGGCCTCTCTCGATAACGCCGTGGAGTTTCTCTTCCAGTCGGGCCGTTCCCTGCCCCATGTTATGGCGATGCTGATTCCTGAGGCCTGGTCGGGCAATCCCGACATGGACGAGGAAAAGCGCGCCTTCTATGAGTACCATGCGTCTCTGATGGAGCCATGGGATGGGCCGGCAGCAATCGCCTTTACCGACGGACGCACGATCGGCGCCACACTCGACCGCAACGGACTGCGCCCCGGCCGCTACATCGTTACAAAGGACGACCTCGTTGTGCTGGCCTCTGAGGCCGGCGTTCTTGAAGTACCGGCGGAAGACATACGCAAGAAAGGCCGCTTGCAGCCCGGCCGCATGTTCCTGGTCGACACCGTTCAAAAGCGAATCATCTCTGACGTCGAAATCAAGAAGACCCTGGCCACTCGCCAGCCCTACGCAAAATGGCTTCAGGAACAGCAGGTCACGCTCGATGCACTCCCAGAGCCTTCGCGCGTCATCGCTTCGAATCCTGAAACTCTGCTTCGCCGCCAGCGTGCCTACGGCTATAGCGAAGAAGATTTGCGCATCCTGCTCGGACCAATGGGCGCGCGCGGCGAAGAGCCCGTGGGGTCCATGGGAACGGACGTGCCGCTCGCGTGCCTCTCCGATCGACCGCAGCCGCTCTTCAACTATTTCAAGCAGCTTTTCGCGCAGGTCACCAATCCACCCATCGATCCAATTCGCGAAGAGCTGGTCATGTCGCTCATCAGCTACATCGGCACCGAGCGCAACATCCTCGACGAGGCGCCGGAGAACTGCCACACGCTCAAGCTGCCGCATCCGATTCTCACCAATCGCGATCTTGAGAAACTGCGCCGCGTCTCCTCCGGCGATTTGCTGGCCACTACGCTGCCCGCGCTCTTCCGCGCTTCGGATGGCGAGATCGGTTTGCACCATTCGCTCGACGATCTCAGTAACCGCGCCGCGCATGCTGTCGCGTCAGGCTACACGCTACTCATCATCTCTGACCGCGGCGTCGACCCTACCTACGCGCCGATTCCGAGCCTTCTGGCCATGGCTGCCGTCCACAATCGTCTGGTCAAAGAAAAAACTCGCACCCAGGTTGCACTCATCATCGAAAGTGGAGAGCCGCGCGAGGTGATGCATTTTGCATTGCTCATCGGCTACGGAGCGAGCGCGATCAATCCATATCTGGCAATCGAAACGCTGCATGATCTCAAGCGTCGCGGATTGTTGCCGCATAGCGTCTCGGCAAATCACGCAGAGAAGAATTTTATCAAGGCTATCAATAAAGGACTGCTGAAGACCTTCTCGAAGATGGGGATCAGCACCTTGCAGAGCTACCGAGGCGCGCAGGTGTTTGAAGCTGTGGGTCTCAATCAAGAGCTGATTCAGTCTTACTTCCCCGGCACCGCGTCTCGCATTGAAGGCGTCGGCCTGGATGTGCTGGCTCGCGAAGCACAGCTAAAGCATTCGTACGCATTCCAGCCGCTCACTGAATCGGAGACGGAACTCGTGGTCGGCGGACACTATCAATATCGCGAAGGTGGCGAATATCACCTGCTCAATCCGCTCACGATCAGCAAGCTTCAACAGGCCGTGAGGGCGAATAGCGCGACGACCTTCCAGGAGTACACAGACCTCTTGGACGAGCAGAACCGCAGCCTCTGCACCCTGCGCGGACTTCTGAAGCTCAAGTACAGTGACAATCCGATTTCGCTCGAAGAAGTTGAGCCGGCGAAGGAGATCGTCAAGCGATTCACAACTGGCGCGATGAGCTATGGCTCCATCAGTAAGGAAGCTCACGAGACACTTGCCATTGCGATGAACCGGCTCGGCGGCATGTCTAACACCGGCGAGGGCGGCGAAGACGAAGATCGATTCACGCGCGATGAGAACGGCGATCTTCGGCGCAGCGCCGTGAAGCAAGTGGCCAGCGGACGATTTGGCGTTACTACAAATTACCTGGTTAACGCCGATGAGCTGCAAATCAAAATGGCGCAGGGCGCGAAGCCCGGCGAGGGCGGTCAGTTGCCTGGACACAAGGTCGATGAAGCCATCGCCAAGACGCGGCATTCGATTCCGGGTGTGGGACTGATCTCGCCGCCGCCACACCACGATATTTATTCGATCGAGGATCTCGCGCAACTTATTTACGATCTCAAGAATGTGAATCCGAAGGCGCGCATCGCAGTGAAGCTGGTTTCTGAGGTTGGCGTGGGCACGGTTGCTGCGGGCGTATCGAAGGCTCATGCCGATGTGGTGCTGATTTCGGGCGATAACGGCGGCACGGGTGCTTCGCCGCTGAGTTCGATCAAGCATGCAGGATTGCCCTGGGAACTTGGACTCGCGGAGACGCAGCAGGTGTTGCTGCTGAACGATCTGCGAAGCCGCATCAAGGTGCAGACCGACGGCAAGCTGCAAACGGGCCGCGATGTCGTGATTGCAGCGCTGCTCGGAGCCGAAGAATTTGGTTTCGCAACGACGCCGCTTATTACCATGGGTTGCATCATGATGCGCAAGTGTCATCTGAACACTTGTTCAGTGGGCATCGCCACGCAAGATCCGGTTCTTCGTGCTCGCTTTACCGGACAGCCGGAACATGTAGTCAACTTCTTCTTCTTTATTGCGGAGCAAGTCCGTCAGCATATGGCCAAGCTCGGATTCCGCACGGTCGATGAAATGGTGGGCCACGTTGAGAAGATCGACGCAGCAGTTGCCGACGCGCACTGGAAGGCCAAGGGCATTGATCTGTCTTCGATCCTCTACGCGCCAACGGTGCCGTCGCGTGTGGCGCGGCGCAAGATGCAGGCGCAGGATCACGGCCTTGATCTCGCGCTGGATCATGCGCTGATTACGAAGGCTGCTCCGGCACTGGAATCGAAGACGCCGGTCACCGGCAGCTTCGATATTCGCAATGTGCATCGGACGGTTGGCGGCATGCTTGGCGGCGAGATCGCCCGTCGCTACGGGTCGGCCGGACTGCCGGACGGAACCATTCACTTCAAATTCCAGGGATCAGCCGGGCAGAGTTTCGGTGCATTCGTTCCGAACGGAGTAACTCTCGAACTTGAGGGCGACAGCAACGACTATGTTGGCAAGGGTCTCTCCGGCGGCCGCATCATTGCCTACCCTCCAAAAACTTCCTTCTTCCTTCCCGAAGAAAGCATTCTCGTTGGCAACGTGGTGCTCTACGGCGCAACCAGCGGCGAAGCATTCTTCAACGGCATCGCGGGTGAGCGCTTCGCGGTCCGCAACTCAGGCGCGACTGCGGTGGTGGAGGGCGTTGGCGACCACGGTTGCGAATACATGACTAACGGCACTGTTGTAGTGCTTGGCGCCACGGGCCGCAACTTCGCTGCTGGAATGAGCGGCGGACGCGCTTTTGTATTCGACGATCAGGGCGACTTCACTTCACGCCGCTGCAACAAGGCTAGCGTCGATCTGGAACCGCTTGTCACGGATGAGGACGTTGCTGAAGTGAGAGGTTTGCTCGAGCGCCATCGCGATCTGACCGGCAGCCCGCGCGCAGCGTGGATTCTGGAACATTGGGCGGATGCGCAACCACGGTTCATCAAGGTGTTTCCGCATGAGTACAAGCGCGTGCTTGGCGTCGCGCGGGTCGATACAGTCTATTCTTCTCCAATCAATGCGTCGCCTCTGGTGACGGCCACAGCAGAGGTGCAGCATGGGTAAAGTTACTGGGTTTCTTGAGATTGAGCGTGAACAACCGGCGCGGCGCAGCGTCGAAGAGCGGGTACACGACTGGCAGGAGATCTATCAGCCGTTTCCTGAAGAGAAGCAGCGCGAGCAAAGTGCTCGCTGCATGGACTGCGGCGTACCCTTCTGCCACACCGGCTGCCCTGTCAATAACCTCATTCCCGACTGGAATGACCTCGCGTACAACGGCCGCTGGGAGAACGCCATTCGTCGCCTGCACGCCACCAATAATTTTCCTGAATTCACGGGCCGCATCTGCCCTGCGCCTTGCGAAGCATCCTGCGTGCTGGCCATCAATCAGCCCGCCGTCTCAATCAAATTGATTGAGCGCAGCATCGTTGAGCGCGCATGGGACGAAGGCTGGATCCATCCCGAACCGCCCGAGCAAAACACCGGAAAGCGCGTCGCCGTAGTCGGCAGCGGCCCCGCAGGACTGGCCGCAGCCCAGCAATTGCGTCGCGCCGGTCACTCGGTCACCGTTTATGAAAAGAACGACCGCATTGGCGGCCTGTTGCGCTATGGCATTCCCAACTTCAAACTTGAGAAGCATGTCATTGATCGCCGCATCAACCAGATGCGCGCGGAGGGCGTAACCTTCCTCACAAACGCGCACGTTGGCGGCAATGTCCCGGTGGACGCTCTCACCGGCCACTACGATGCGATTCTGCTTGCGGGTGGCGCGGAGCACCCACGCGACCTCAAGGTTCCGGGCCGCGAGCTAAAAGGAATCCACTTCGCGATGGAGTTTCTTCCCCAGCAGAATCACCGGTGCGAGGGCGACCTCGTTGACGCATCGACCACAATTCATGCCGAGGGCAAGCGAGTGCTGATCATCGGCGGCGGCGACACCGGCGCCGATTGCCTGGGAACCGCCCATCGGCAAGGCCCTAAAAGCGTTCATCAATTTGAAATTATGCCCAAACCCCCCGATCAGCGAGCGGAGTCCACTCCGTGGCCGATGTGGCCGCTGCAACTGCGCACCGAAGGTGCCCACGAAGAAGGCGGCATGCGCGACTGGAGCATCAACAGCATCAAATTCACCGGCGACGAACATGGCAATGTGAAGCAATTGCACGCGCTCCGCGTAGGTCCACCGCCGAAGTTCGAGCCGATCGCAGGTTCCGAGTTCACGCTCGATGTCGACCTGGTGCTGTTGGCCATGGGATTCCTCGGACCAATACGCAACGGCATGATCGACCAGTTGGGCGTGGCAGTCGATCAGCGCGGAAACGTCGCTGCCAACGCAGACTACATGACCTCAGTAGACGGCATCTTTGCCGCCGGCGATATGCGCCGTGGACAATCGCTCGTAGTGTGGGCCATTTCAGAAGGCCGCAAGGCCGCCGCCGCTGTCGACGCCTACCTCGCGACGAAGCAGGCTGCGCTTCCACAGCTTCATCGCGCCCGAGCATAAATCAAGCCGATAGCTGCGCGGGAGTCAGCGACCACTGATTCTCCGCGCATCCTTCCCAGTCCCGTCCATACCATCCCTGAAAGCAAAACGAACCAATTGTTGCACATGCGCATCTCAGATTCAGATGCGTCCGTGTCGACTCGAACCTCCCGATCGTGAAAGTCACGCGCGATGGTTGCGATCTCTTCTGAAAGCGATTGGCCCCGGTGTAATCACCGGCGCCGCCGACGACGACCCTTCCGGCATTGCCACTTATTCAGTAGCCGGCGCGCAGGTTGGTACATCGCTTCTCTGGACCGCACTCATTACATGGCCGCTCATGGCCGCGGTGCAGATCATGTGTGCCCGTATTGGGATGGTGACGGGAAGAGGCATGGCTGCAAATCTGAAACGTCGATTTCCCGCATGGCTCCTTGGCATCTTCGTATCGGCGTTGCTCGTGGCGAACACAATCAATATTGCCGCCGACCTGGCGGGAATGGCAGACGCTGCGGAGATGCTGACCAAGGTCAACTCGCGAATCTTCGTCGTAATATTCGCGGTTCTGATTTCCTGGGCAACAGTGCGGCTCCGCTACGCACAGATTGCCAGCACACTCAAATGGCTAGTGCTTGTCCTCTTCGCGTATCCGCTCACGGCGTTCGTAATTGTTCCTGACTGGCGTCAAGTCGTAGGTGCGACATTTCTCCCTTCGATGCCGCACACACGAGACGAATGGTCTATGCTCGTCGCAATTCTCGGCACTACCATCAGCCCTTATCTTTTCTTTTGGCAGGCAAGTCAGGAAGTCGAAGAAGAAAAGGCTGCGGGGTACTCCTCACTTGAATCACGCAAGGGGGCAAGTCCTCAAGAACTCCGAATGAGGCAGATGGACATCGGAGTGGGATCGTTCTTCTCGAATCTCGTGATGTATTTCATCATCCTGACAACCGCGAATACTCTGCACCTGCACGGTTTGACGAAGATCGAAACTTCCCGGCAGGCTGCCGAAGCACTGAAGCCTCTTGCAGGGAGCTTTGCCGCAACTCTCTTTACCGTCGGCATCGTGGGCGTAGGCTTTCTAGCTATTCCCACCTTGGCTGGGTCCGCTGCATACGCCTGCGCGGAGACCTTTCGATGGCGCCAAGGTCTCGACAAGTCGCTGAAGCAAGCGCGGTATTTCTACGCGATCATTCTGCTCTCAACCGCTGCCGCAGTCTGCATTAATTTCACTGGCATCAATCCGGTGAAGGCCCTCTATTGGACCGCCGTTATCAACGGCTTGCTTGCACCCTTTCTGCTCGTGGCGATCCTGATCGTCGCGTCAGACAGGCGGCTTATGCAGTGGCAGCCTAGTTCCCGATTGGGTTGGGCCCTCGTCGCCATCACCACAGTCGCAATGTTCATTGCAGGCGCTGCCATGTTCGTCGTGTAAAGAGCGCGAACATCTTATTCACAGGCGAACTCGGGTTCACTTCCCTTTCGCGCGTTCTCTGAAGTATTTCCACAAACTGTAGGCCGCTCCTAACACAATCAAGCCGACGTAAACGCTGATGATGGTGGTTGACCAGCCTTTCAGTTCCTTTTGCCAAATTACAACGACTCGGCGCCCATAAGCGTAACCAAGCCAACCGACAAGACTGTAGCGAACGAGCCGGGCGCAACAGTATGAAATGAGAAAGCGGCCGCGAGACAGGCCAAGTGCGCCGGCAGCAAGTAGAAAAGGGAGCAGCGGGACAGGGGGCGGTAATATCGACGCGACTGCGACCGATAGCATTCCATTTCGTTTTACCCAACCCGTAATGCGATGAACAAATCGCCCACGGCCGAGCTTGTCGAGCGCAGCTTCTCCACCTTTGAGACCCGTTCCCCACGACATGTAACCGCCCACGGCCGAGCCGGCCAAGGCCCAGGCGACGTACGACGCAACAAGAGGCAAGGAGGAAGCTCGATAGGCGGTGAGCAGCAGAAGCAAAAGATCGGTGCTGCCGGGCAGCGGTATCGGAATCATTGAAGAGTCGATGACCGCGACACAGAATAGCCCCACACCGCCCAGATTCATGAGCCAGCGCAGGGGGTGCGACGACGATCTCGAACTGGACCCAGGTTGCCTCGTAGATCGGAGAAGGAACGATAGTCCCGATTTAAGGACCAAATTGATCATTCAGCTTTCTCTGCAACGGGTCGACGCAGAGGGTGACGGTGGGCTCGTTCGCGGACACCGGGGCCGCCCTCGAGGTCGAACGCCGCATTCACCAATGAAATATGGGAGAAGGCTTGAGGAAAGTTCCCGACCAGCCGATGCGCCCGGAAATCGTATTCCTCCGAAAGCAGACCCACGTCATTTCGCAAGTTTATAAGCCGCTCGAAGAGTGCCCTTGCTTCGTCTTCGCGGCCGACTGCTTTCAGGTAACTGACCATCCAAAAGCTGCAACCGATAAACTCCCCTTCTCCTGGTGGCAGGCCGTCCTGAACCATTGATGTGTCGTAGCGAAGCACCAAACCATCGGGCATCAATTCCCGCTGGATTGCCTCTACCGTTGCCTTGACGCGCGGGTCGCTGACGGGTAGAAATCCAACCATGGGCATTAACAAAAGCGCAGCATCCAGTTGATCTGATCCGTAAACCCGCACAAAGCAGTTCTTCTCTTTGTTAAATCCCTTTTCGCAAATTTCTTTGTGGATCGCATCGCGAATCGACTTCCACTGCTCGATTGGCGCCTCGTATTCGAGTTGTTCGCTCAGCAGCACGGCTCGATCGAATGCGACCCAGGCCATCATTTTGGAATGCGTAAACTGTTGCGGTCCGCCTCGTGTCTCCCAAATACCCTCGTCAGGCTGTTGCCAGATCGTTTCCAGATGCTTAAGGAGCAGAACGAGCACTCTGAAATCGTCTTCGCAATGGCGACCGACCTTATGCTGCGAATGAAAGAAGGAGTCCAGCATTTCGCCATAGATATCAAGCTGGACCTGTGTGGCTGCCGCATTGCCAACACGAACGGGCTGGGATTTCTCATAGCCTGGAAGCCAAGAGATCTCCCACTCGTGCAGTTGTCTCTCGCCCTTGAGCCCATACATGATCTGAACCTGATCCGGGCTCCCAGCGAGTGCGCGCAGCAGCCAGTCCTGCCATGCCGCAGCCTCCTCAAAGTAGCCGCCGTTGGCCAACGCCAGCAGTGTGAAGGTCGTGTCGCGAAGCCAGCAGTAGCGGTAGTCCCAGTTACGTTGTCCGCCAATCGCCTCTGGCAGAGAAGTTGTGACCGCCGCAACCACGCCGCCCGTTGGTTGATAAGTCATGGCCTTCAGAGTGATCAGCGACCGCTCGACCGCTTCGCGATACTCGCCGTCAAACTGAAGCTGACCACTCCAATCCGTCCAAAAGTTTTCGGTTTCAGTCAGAGCGTCGTTCACATCAATCCCAGCGGGATCGGCTTCATACGAAGCACCGTAAGTCAGGACAAACCATGCGCGCTCGCCCTCTTTGAGTGTGAAGTCCGCAACAGTTGTGAGATTCTCTCCGCGCACCGGGATCGATGCATGCAGAATCGCCAGATTCGGACCGGCGGGAACAGTGCGGCCATAGTCGAATCGCAAGACCAGATCCATCCGCATCTGCAGCGCTCCACGAACGCACTCGACTATACGAACGACGGTGGAGTTCCTGCTTCGGACCGGCATAAAGTCGATCAGTCGCACGGCGCCGTCCTCATGCTCAAACGTGGTTTCAAGAATGAGGGTGTGCGCACGGTATTTGCGCGTGGTGCGCCATCCGGCATCAAGCGGAGCAATCTTCCAATATCCATGCTCTTCTGTGCCGATCAGCGCCGCGAAGCAGGCATCGGAAGAGAAATTGGGCCAGCAGAGCCAGTCGAGAGATCCGTTCGTATCCACCAGCGCGGCAGTTTCACAGTCGCCGATGAGTGCATAGTCTTCGATCTTTGCGGCCATACCTGTCCTATTGTTCACGATCACTTTGCATGAGACCGCCATTAACGACAGAGGTGATCCAGTAACATCCGCGGCATCTTCAGACTCCTTGAAGTCTGTAAATGCGTCATTTTATTGGATGCAAGAAGTAAATGAATTCTATTTGGCCCAATTTCAGGTCTTCCAGGCCGAATTTTGGGCTTTCCGGCCCGGGCTCAAAACCCGTGATCGCTTTTGGAGAAGATGCACCTAAAGTGGGCGGCCGCGGAAGAGGTAGAAAAGCTCAATCAGCAGGATCATCACCACGGTGGCTTCCAGAAGGAAGGCCCGGCTTTGGTTGAACTGCTCCACCATGTATTTGTAAAGGTCTTCGGCTGTCTTTACCTTTCGTGCAACAAGATCTTTGTAATCAGGGACTCCGACCTTCGCGGCGGCCAATTTATATAAGCGCGCGGCAAACATATCGCTGAGGAACTTGATCGCGTTGTCCGCGCGCTCAGTCAACTCAGCCACATCGAGCAGAACGGTGTGCAGGTTGGTTGCCGATTTCGCCAACCGCCACCTGGCCAGCACTCCGGTGTTTTGCTCGAGGATGTCATAGACCCTGTCTAGGATTTCTGTGAGCAATTCATCGTAATGGCGGAATTCGAGTAACTGCGAGTTGGCATATTCCAGAAGCTGAATCGCTGTCTCTGCTCCCGCAGTGCTGTCATAAAGAAAGGCTGCATTCCAGCCTATTACGGTCACATCGCCGACATAATAAGAGATCTGCGAGTGGAGAACCTCTGTGCACTCTCCGGGGGATAGCTGCAGCCGGTCGCCGCGAACCACCTGTGCAATCTCGACGCCGTGGTCACGGGTAAGGTCTGCGGCTGTTTGTGCTCCGGCAACTTCGCGCAAATGGAATATGAAGTAATCTTCACTGAGCCATCGTGAGTAGGGCTTCACCATCGCGGTCGCAGCGCGCTCAAGCTTCTGCCGCACAATGGGTTCAACACGGTTGGCAAAATCCACGTCCCATACCCAGCGGCTGGCTAGATGCACCAGGCCGTCCCAGTCACCTGAAAAGGGCAGTTGGAACAGCACACTGACGACACCGTAGTCGTAATACTTTATTTCTCCTTCCAGACGCTCACCGCTGTCGAGGAGAAGAGGCTCGAGGGGCTCGACAACTGGAGGCCTTTCGTAACGGACGTAAGCAGGCGCCGAGTGCTTCATGCGTGGCTGTTGCACCGTTCGGGCGCTGACAGCCTGCTGCAGGCGTTCCAACAGAAGCTCTTCACACACATCAAATTGGATCAGCACCAGGACGGAGCCGTTCAAGGGTAAAGCGGGGATGGGGATCGTGTCGGGCACTTTCTAAGGCATGGTACTGCATCGCAGCTGAACACCGCTCCGCAAAGTCTGAAGTCGAAACCGAACTAAAGGACGGACCGGACGAGTCGTCGAACGGCCTCAGTCGTTAGTCCATATACAAGGTGTGCGGCGAATGGCGAGGCCAACGATGAGATGGACGCGTCCTCAGAAGACTGCGACAAGTTAAGCGCCGGGACCGCGAACAAGTCGGCGCCGACAAAGAGAGCCGAACCGAAGGTCGTGCCCAATCCAGCGGTCGTTTCCGGAATGGCCTCCGCCAGGGCACCGTATACACCCCCCATTACAGCACCGAATGCGTAGTGCACGATGGGGCCGCCCATCTTCTTTTGCTCATAGGTCAGATGCCTTCCCCCCGTAACTGTAGCCGCAATTGCATCGGCCGCTTTCATAGTCGCATCCTCTCCCTCAGCTCCTCCCGATTGTTCGTCGGGTGCATCGCCTTCCGCTTCTTGCACCGCTTCCTGCAACTTTGGCCCGACGTTCTCTATGAATTCATTCATCACCCAGGACGCAACGAGGCCGCCAGCAATTCCTGCCAGTATTCCACTCGCCAGGTGTGCATTATTCCTTTCGCTCATATCGTTCCCTCTCAAACCCTAAGGTCATGGCTACGCTGCGCTTTTCTGTTTTCCTCGACGAGCGTTCTGTATGCGTTTTGAAAGCAGTTTTTTGGCTCTCTCCAACTCGGCCTTCCTCGATGCACTGAGCCCTTTGCCTCCTCGATTGATGAAGTAGGTCAGCATCCTCATGCCAGAGCCTGGCCCTTTAGGAGAGACCTTCTTCGATGCCAATTGGCGGGCAATTGTTTCCGCATTCCTGGTGAACAGGCCTTCCTGAGGATAGGTCGAGACAGTCTCGACCTTGCTAACCCAATTCTTCCCGGCGTTCGCCATTTGACCCCGCTATTCCAAGCAATGCTTTCGCCAGCTTGGGCTTGTCATCCCTCGGTGTGTTTTGCCTCAGTGCCTTTTGAAGTACTGAACTTCGCGTTCGTGCTTTCTTGCATGCTCCAAGGTTTCAAAGGTCCCCAGGTTGCGGCGCTTCCCGGTAGAGGCGTCCTTCTTGCGCGAGTACAAGCGAAATTGACCGGATTTGAGTTTGCGAATCATCGTTCGTATGGATGCGAGCGGAAGTTTTAGCGATGCCCGTGGACACCCCATTTCGCGCATCTCTCCCTGTACAGACCAAGGGAGACAACTCGCAATCCTGGCCTAACATCGAACGACCGTGGACGTGCGTCGCTGCGCTCATTTGAACGGAGAGAGATGCGCGGGAATCGGGAGGAACCGATGGTCGGTCGACCCTACTGGTCCGGGCAATTGAGGATCTCACTGGTCTCTTTTGGTATTCAGCTTTACCCCGCAACGAACTCTTCGTCGTCAGTTACCTTTCACCAGATCGATCGGGCCACGGGTCAGCGAGTGCGCCACTTGAATGTGATTGACGGCGATCAGCCAGTCGATAATTCTGAGATCGTCAAGGGTTATGAATACAGCAAGGGGAAGTATCTGATTGTTGAGCCCGACGAAGTGAAACAGCTTCGCCTAGAAACGAAGAACGCTATAGAAGTAACCCAATTTATCGACTCTAAAGAGCTGCCGTCCTATCTGTTCGAGAAGCCGTACTTTGTCGTCCCCGATCCCAAGGGGTCACCTGAAGCGTTCTCCGTTGTCCGTAGCGCAATGGGACAAGCGGACAAGATTGCAATCGGTGAGATTGCGTTTGGGGGGCGAGAGCACCTGATCGCAATTGCGACTCCAACGGACAAAGCGGCAAAGGGTCTGATGGCGTACACGCTTCGTTACGCGGAGGAACTGCGCGACAGCAAGGAATATTTCTCCGGCATTGAGGAACACGCCATCGACAAAAAGCAACTTGCTTTGGCGAACGAGCTGATCCGCGCACAAACATCTCCGTTTCATCTTGACTCGTTCAAAGACGATTACGAAACAGCGTTGCGAGAGCTGATCGATGCCAAGCGCACATCGACACCGTTACCTGTGACCGAAGAGAAGCCCCAAAGGGGCAACGTTGTTGGCCTTATGGATGCACTGCGGCGCAGCGTGAATGAATCGAAGCGGCAGGAAGAGCACCGTAAGCCCCCATCTCATCAGCCGCCGAAGAAAGGCCCTGCACTTGTGAAACCCGCCAAGCGTGGTCATAGGGCCGCGTGAGGATGGCCAAGACAGAAAAGCATCGTTCAAAAGCCGCACTGGCCTTGGAAACGCAGCTTGCGCGTTATCGCGAGATGCGGGACTTCAAGACTACGGCCGAACCGCGCGGAAGCAAGAACGGCAGCCCTCGACCGCGCGGAAGTTCTCTCCCGTTCGTAGTGCAAAAGCATGCAGCGACGAGGCTGCACTATGATTTCCGGCTTGGCTGGAATGGTGTGCTCAAGAGTTGGGCGGTAACGAAGGGACCTAGTTTCTACCCCGGCGATAAGCGGCTGGCAGTCCAAGTGGAAGACCACCCTATCGAGTACGGGGATTTCGAGGGAACCATTCCCAAAGGCCAATACGGTGGCGGTACCGTGATGGTTTGGGACTATGGGAAGTGGGAGCCTCACGCGGACGTCGACCGTGGACTCAAGGAAGGACATCTGAAATTTGATCTGCATGGAACCAAGCTGAAAGGAAGCTGGGCGCTGGTTCGAATGCATACGCGAGATGCACATCCTGACAAGCCAAATTGGCTGCTCATCAAGGAGAGAGACGAATTTGCCCGTCAGGAAGAAGAGCCTGCAATCACCGAGGAGGCTCCTGATAGCGCCGTCTCCAAGCGAGCTATCGAACAGATCGCGACGGACAACGATCGGAGCTGGCAAAGCAATCGAGCGCAAGCCAATGAGCCAGCCGCCAGGTTCGATCAGACGAAAAACGCCAAGCGCACCGCAAAAAGGACGTCGACACCTTCCCTCAATTCCTTACCCAAAGAAAGTTTTCCGCGGTTTATCGAACCTCAATTGGCGCGTCAATCGACAACGCCGCCAAACGGTAGCGATTGGATACACGAGCTAAAGCTTGATGGCTACAGAATTCAGATCCATTTGCACCAAACTGGCAAGGCTCGAAATCGAAGCTCGCGGGTTGCGTTACTGACCCGGAAAGGTCTCGATTGGACGGCTCGAATGCCAAGCATTGCTCGAGCTGCCGAGAAACTTGATCTTGAAAGTGCGATTGTCGATGGCGAGGCGGTCGTTCTAGATGAAAAAGGCGCGACGAGCTTTGCAGATTTGCAGTCTGCCTTTCAAGATCACGCGAAGATGCAACTTACTTATTTTGCATTCGACCTGCTCCATCTGAATGGGCGTGATCTTCGCGGTTTGCCATTTCCAAGCTTGCGGCAGCACCTTACATTTCGGGCCGTGGTAATTCGTGGCTCAAATCGAAATGCATTCAAGAACAAGAGTTTGTTATAGGAGGCTTCACGGAACCGTCGGCCGGCGGACCAGGGATCGGCGCAATATTGGTTGGCTACTATGACGATGGCAAGCTTCGTTATGCGGGACGCTCTGGAACGGGTTTCACTCAGCAGACTCAGCGCGCAGTGCGGAAGAAGCTTGACAAGGTACTGCAGAGCAAATCAGCGTTTACGGACATGCCAAAGGGGGTTTCGCGTGGTGTACATTGGGTGAAGCCGAAACTTGTGGCGCAGATTTCTTTTGCCACCTGGACTCGGGAGAATCTATTGCGCCAAGCCGCGTTCAAAGGGATCCGGGAGGACAAACCGGCGAATGAGGTGGTGCGCGAATTCTCGGTCTCTCCGCAAACTACGCGCACGGAACGTAAGGTTCCAGCGCGGATTAGGGCGCGCTTGGGTTCGAAGCACGAGACTGGTGCGATTATGACTGATCTCCCTCTTACACACCCTGAGAAAATATTGGACGAAGAGTCAGGGATGACCAAGCAGACGCTGGCTGAATACTACATTGCGGTGGCTGAACACTTGTTGCCGCACATTGCCGATCGCCCGCTGAGCGTCGTTCGCTGCCCTGAGGGAATAGGTGAGCCCTGCTTCTTTCAAAAGCATATTGGCTTGGGACTTCCATCGGGGGTGAAAAGTATTCCAGTTCTGAATCGGAAAACCGGGAAGAAGGAAGACTATCTCACTCTGAATTCGTCAGAGGGGCTTGTTGGGCTTGCGCAGATGGGCGTGTTGGAGGTTCATCCATGGGGGTCTCGAAACAACTCACTTGAGAAACCGGATCGCATCGTGTTTGACGTCGATCCCGACGAAGCCATCGACTGGAATACTCTCGTGGAAACCGCGAAAGAATTTCGGGCCAGGCTCAAGGTTCTGGGGTTGGAAAGTTTTTTGAAGACAACTGGCGGCAAGGGCTTGCACATAGTGGTTCCGGTTCGGGCTGAGCACGAATGGGCAGCGATCAAGCAGTTTTCCCATGCGATGGTCCTGAGCATGGAGAAAGATCGGCCCGAACTCTATGTCACCAAGATGACCAAAGCAATACGCAGGAATCGCATATTTCTGGATTATCTGCGTAACGATCGCGGCGCAACCTCAATTGCGCCCTTCTCGCCTCGAGCGAGATCTGGCGCCCCAATTGCAATGCCACTCGATTGGAAGGAATTGAATGTGAGTAAGCGGCCGGTCTTCCACGTTTCCGACTTCGCCGATTGGCGAAAGCGGCTCATCAAGGATCCATGGACGGCCATGACGGCCAACCATCAACGGCTCTCTGCCAAAGCAATTCGTGATGTGAGCAAATAAGGAGCCATTGATGATCCTCCAGGTTCGTGCGTAATTGACTCATTGACGCATAATCTGTGGGGTGAGGCGCGGACAAGGCCCTGACCACGTCCGCGCAAACACGCTAGGCGTTTTGATAGGCTCGGACGTTAACCTTTTCTGAAATGGACGTGAGTTTCTGATCGGCGGCCTTCTCTTCTTCGAGTGTCTCCTCCAGTAACTCGGCAATCTCGGGCTTTCCAATAAGAGAGGCATAAGAGCGAACTGTGCCATACGCGGCCATTTCATAGTGTTCTACGCGTTGCGCGGCCCCAATCAGCGCAGCGTCTCTTACTTCACCCGCCGCAATGTCATGGAGCATGGACGACCCTTCATCCAGAACGCCCTTCATGCCGTCACAAGTCTTGCCCTTGGGACTGGCACCCAGCATGTTGCAGATTTTCTCGAGCCGGAGAATCTGTCCCTCCGTCTCGCGCAAATGGCTTTCAAGGGCCTTTTTCAATTCCGGCGAGGTCGATGCATGCGCCATTTTTGGAAGCGCTTTGATGATCTGATTTTCAGCAGAATAAAGATCCTTCAATTCTTCCACGAACAGTTTTTCGAACGAGTCTAGACTCATCGCAATCCTCCTCTGATTTTGCTTGCTTCATGCTCTGCTGTGAGATGCTATGGCTTGGCGCCCTGTTGCCCCTGGCTAGCGGCCTAACTCGACTCGAAAGGCTCTCGTGAAAGATGCCGTTCCATTTAGCGATCTGGAAGCGAGCCGAGTGATCGACGTGTGGGTGATTGACCTTGAAGCGTCCCCCGTTCCCACACCAGGGCTTGACGGCCTGTTGTCGCCCGTGGAACGGGACCGCGCTCGTCGCTACATTTTTCCAACGGACGCATACAGGTTTCGCCTCTGTCGCGCGATGTTGCGGGCGGGACTCGGCTGGCTGCTTCGAAAATCTCCTCAAGCAATCGAATTCAAAACCGGCGATCACGGTAAGCCACACCTATCTGAGAGCTCGGATGTGCGTTTCAACGTATCTCACTCGAGCAGGCTCGCCTTAATTGCATTTAGCAGGGTGGGGGATGTCGGGGTCGACGTTGAGGAAGTTCGCGAGGACATTGAAGCCCTGGAAATCGCCTCCGCAAATTTTAGCGAGACTGAGGCGGCGCGGATATCGGCGGCGACAACGGTCGAGGATCGGGCGCGGTTATTTGTGCGCATTTGGACAAGGAAAGAAGCCATCATGAAGGCGGCGGGCATTGGAATACAGGACGGCTTGGGTACCTTTGACGTCTCTTCTGAGCCGCCGGGCCTGGTGTGCCTGGATTGGACGCCAGCGAAGGTTGCGTCGACCCGCTGGCTAGTGCAAGAACTTGACTTGCCTCGTGGATATGCCGGAGCGGTGGCTGCACCCGTCGGCCCTTGGACCGTCCGGCAATGGATGATTCAGTGCCAAGACGTGCTTCTTCAGCTGGCAGGCCGATGAGCGTACTCGCTTGTGACCCATTACGGCCAGCCAACCCGGTGACAGTGCGAGGCGGGTGGACAGCGCGAATTGGCAAGAAATTGTCACATTGAGTGCAATTTCGCTCTGGCGGGCAGTCTACATCTGGGCACTCAAGCCGAATTCGGCCGACCGATCGGAAAACGGCTCCATCTCATAAATGATTTGACCTCTTATACTTAGCCATCTAGAATCGAGCCAGTAACTGCGTCCACATTACCACAAAAGTCCGCAAATATTACCAAATGGGTCTGGCAAGTTCTTGCTAACTGCCATAAGGTCTAGGTCTGTCTTACAGAAACAATGGAGCATGAACGTGACGCTAGACACAAAAGCGCCGGAGGATATGCAGGGTGCCAACACCGGCGCAAACCATCTTGCAGGCAAAGAGCGGTGCATTTATCCGAATCTGAAGCTGCGGGTTTACACGACTGGCATGCGACAGAATCGGCTGGCAAGGCTGGTGGGCATCGATGAGGCCTATCTCAGCCGGATCATCAATGGAGTACGGGTTCCAGGGAAGCAGATGCAACTGCAGATTGCAGAGGTGTTGGGCTGCGATGCGGATTGGCTTTTTCAACAGACCACGGTGCAGGCTGCGATGAATATGGGGCGGGAAATCTCCAAAGTCAGATAGGTTGATTCCCGAGTTTTGAACGATTGTTTTCTTTGTTGTTGCGTTGGTGAATTGAGCGTTGCGCTCTTAATTTCCCCATCCTTCTTGATCTGGAATTCTGAGCTCGAGTTCTGAGCTCTCATTTGGGAGTGATATGGGCGAAGCCTGTTTGAATCTGAGACCGCAAATCGGCGAGACGCCGTACCAAGTACCCTTGGACACGTCGTGGTACTCGGTGCAGACCGCATACCGCTCCGAGGTGCGCGTAGCCCGGGATTTGACTTTGAAGGGATTCGAGACCTACCTGCCTCTTCTAAGCGAAGTGCATCAGTGGAAGGATCGCAAGAAGACAATCGATGTACCGGCTTTCGGCGGCTACCTGTTTGTGCGCTATGAGCCGAGCTTACGGAACCGTGTAATGGTGCTCGAGACCAGCGGCATTGTTCGGCTTCTTGGCGGCAATCACACGCCTAGTCCGATCCCGGACCTGGAGATTGAGGCCGTTCGTCGCACTCTCAGCAGCGGCGTGGCGTGCAGCCGATGCGATGCGCTGATTCCCGGTTCAAGAGTTCGCGTAATGCGCGGACCTCTCTCAGGAATTCAAGGAGTATTGGTACGGGTCAAGAACAGTTTTCGGCTCATTGTAGCGATTTCAGTGTTTTCCCAAGCAATTTCGGCAGAACTGGGCCTGAACGACGTGGAAGCGGTCCATGAATGTAACGCGCGTTCAAGGTCAGACACTTTCTATCAGGACTATCAGGAAAAGTCTGCGAACCAGTTTTCTCAACTTCAACTTTCAGGGTTGGCCCACAATGATTGGCCGAACGACAAGGCTGGCAACCCAATTTCTCGAACGAAGAACGACGGAGCATGTATCAATGATTGAGCCTGGCAAGTCTCGTGTTGCGATCTTGGGAGTGGCAATAGACAACTTAACAATGGAAGAAGTCGTCGACGCAATTGAATCCAAGATTGCGGAGGGTGGCTTTCATCAGATAGCAACCGCAAATGCAGACTTTCTGATGAAGTCGATCCACGATGAGGAACTCCATGAAACGCTCTGCCGTTGTGACTACGTTTTAGCTGATGGAATGCCGCTTGTATGGGCATCTCATCTTTTGGGATCAGGGTTGAAGGAGCGCGTGACCGGTGCGGATCTGGTACCAAGGCTTGCGGAACTGTCGGCTCGCCGTGGATATCGAATCTTTCTGCTCGGCGCAAGCGAAGCGAGCTCTGCCGGGTGCGCAGCCTGGATGAACGAAACGTACCCCGGCGTATGTATCGCGGGGCGCTATAGCCCCAGGTACCAGGCGCTCGAGGAAATGGATCACGAAGAAATTCTTTCCCGTATCGAAGCGGCCAAGCCGGACATTCTGTTGGTGTCGTTTGGGAACCCAAAGCAAGAGAAATGGCTGGCGATGCATCGTCATCGGCTAAAGGTGCCAGTCTGCATGGGAGTCGGGGCAGCTTTTGACTTCTTGAGCGGCGCCGTGACACGGGCGCCCATGTGGATGCAGCACTGCGGGCTTGAATGGCTTTATCGCACCGTTCAGGAGCCGTCCCGGCTGGCGAAACGCTACGCGAGCAATGCCGCGGGACTCATCCATTATCTGCCCTCTCAGTTGGTCGCGATGGGGGTTCAATCAAAGAGCCGCTCGGCAGCGCAGATTGCCAGAGAAACAGTCGGCACTGCAAAAGTCTTCCGGATTGACGGAGATTTCACCGGCGCGCTTTTATCGCAATTCGAAGCCGATGTCTGCGGAGCTGTTCAATCCCATTCTCACGTCGTGCTCGATTTGAGCAAGACGGCATACATCGGGGCAGACGCACTTGGCTCGTTGATCTACCTGAAAAAGATCGCGCGGCGGTGGAATCGGGAGTTATGGCTCGCAGGCCTGAATCGGATTCCTGCCTGGGTGGTAAGAGCCGCACGCCTGGGTAGCGCCTTCCGGATGGCAGAGCGCGTTCCAGAGGCGTTGCGGAGGATTGAGCCGGCACACGTTCCACAATCTGGAAGCGACTGGGCCTTTTGTCGTATTGGCGGCCAGCTGATTCCGATTCATGCTCAAGAGGTCCCCGAGGTTTACCGTCAGGTTCACCAGTTACTCACGCAACGACCGGCTTATGAGCCAATCTCGGCTATTTCACGCAAAGGCCAGGAAATCGGAGAACCAATCGAGAATTGGCCTCTCAGAATCGCGGATGAGAAGGCAACAGGAAGCAAACCAAAGCGCCGTGGGCCAGCACCTGAAACGGCTTACAGCGGAAAATGGGACAGTACGCCTGATGGCAAGCTCCGAGAAACCGTAGTTGGCTAGCACTGGATAACCAGAGAAAGACACATGACCTTATTCCTCCTCCAAATCGCCGGTATTGTGCTTGCACTTTCAACCCTGCCTCTACTGGCGGAACTTCTCGTTCTGACAGTCGCCGCCTGGTTGCCGCCGTCCGATAAAACGAATGCAATCGATGGTTCGCAGCCCTTTCCGCTTACGGTCGTTGTCCCGGCACACAATGAAGAGGCCCTGATCGATCGTTGCGTTTCCAGCATCGTGGAATCGGCGGACCGGACTACCGAAGTGCTGGTCGTTGCACATAACTGCACGGACGAGACAGCCGCCAAGGCTCGGACGGCCGGCGCGCGAGTACTCGTACTCAACGACCCGGATCGTCGAGGGAAGGGGCAGGCGCTCAATTTTGGATTCCAGGCGGCTCTTGCCGGAGCTTCGCAAGCGGTTTTGGTTATCGATGCGGATTCTGTTGTTTGCTCCGAAATGATTGCCGCAGTGAGGAATCGTTTTCTTGACGGCGCTCAAGCATTGCAGTGTCGTTACGAGGTGAATAACTCTCAGGACAACTGGCGCACTAGCCTCATGACATTGGCTTTTAGAGCTTTCAACGTGATCAGACCTCGGGGCCGAAATCGACTTGGGTTGTCGGCCGGTGTATTTGGCAACGGCTTTGCGATTCACCGCGACGTTCTAACCAGGATTCCTTACGGCTCTTTTTCTGTCGTTGAGGATCTGCAATATCATCTGGAGCTTGTCCGATCGGGTATTCGAGTTGAATTCGTAGACTCGGCCACCGTCCGCGGCGAAATGCCAATCTCAGCGAAAGGGGCGCGCACACAGCGGGCTCGCTGGGAAGGCGGCCGGCTGCAAATGATGATGCACATGGCCCCTCGCCTCGTGCGCGAAGTACTTTGCGGAAGACTCAGACTGGTGGAGCCACTCCTGGACCTGTTGTCTTTACCAATCACCTCGGCCGTGGTTGTGCTGGTAATTGCAGGTTGCCTGCCTTTTGAGTGGTTGAGGTTTTATGTGGCGAGCGGGATTGCGGTGCTGTTGCTGCACGTGAGTACTGCTGCTGTAGGTGGTCCGGGGCTTTGGGAGACATTGAAGGCTTTAGTTACTGCTCCGGCTCACTTGCTTTGGAAAGTTTCTGTTTTCCCTGACACGTTGCGCGCGGCGCGAACAGAGGCCGTATGGGTGCGCACCGAGCGTGAGACCGTTGTGAACAGACGGAAGCCTGAATCTGACCGTCGATTCAGAATCAATCCCATTTTGTAGTTTCGGGACAAGGAGTTTTTTGTGATGCAGTCGAATCCGCGCCAATTATTTGCCATCTGCAGTTGTGTCGGTCTCATGATCGGCATGGCCACTCCGCGGATTGCTGAAGCTGCTTCGCAGCAGGTGGCAAGCCAGGGACAGGAGGCCCAGCAAGCTGCCGATACAACCCCGGATCCACAGCTTAAGCTGAGTCCGACGGAGACGTTGAAGCGGTTTGAACCAGCCGCCGACGAGGAGTACACCCTGGGAGCAGGAGACGAGATTTCCATCCAGTATCCAGGCCGAGCGGAATTGGCCAGCAAGAACGTGATTGGCCCGGATGGACGGATCACGTTGGCGTTGGTGGGCCCAATCAAGGTTTCAAACATGACTCGCGACGAGGCTGGAAAGACGGTTGCGGGTGCGCTCTCGCCGTATTACACCAACCTCTCAGCCACGGTTGAAGTGACGAAATACGGCTCTAATCACGTTACGTTGCTGGGCAGCGTAAAGAGCCCAGGCGCCATCAATTTTGACCAGGTGCCAACCCTTCTCGAAGTTCTTTCAAAGGGTGGCATCGACAACCGGCCAGACGGGAGCATTCCCGAGCAGTGCGTTATCTACCGTGGAGAGCAGGTATTGTGGGTAGACTTGCGGGAGTTGCTCGTCAGCGGCAGCCCGCTGGCGGATCTTCGCCTGCGGCGCAATGATGTGATTTTTGTCCCCGCACTATCGAGCAGGACGATTACGGTCATCGGACAAGTTCAACATCCTGGCGAAATACCGCTGCACCACGATTCAACGGTCACCTCCATCCTGGGTGAGGCAGGAGGCGTAAGCGACACCGCCGGCAATAACCCGGAGTTGCAAATTGTGCACCGTTCCAAAGGCGGAAAGACGCAGTACATTCATTTCAAGGACTTGCTTAAGCCGACCGGCGGCTCGGAAATCGCGCTCAATCCGGGTGACGTAATTTATGTGCCCAAGAGCGGGCTCGCCAAAACCGGATTTTTCATGCAACAACTCGCTCCCTTCTTGTCGATGGGAAGCATCGCGGCTTGGGCCATTCGTTAACCGAAAAGGATCTTCATGCTAAATCTAATGCCTCATACTGCTACTCCCGGGACACCCAACAGCGCGCCGGCATTTACGCCGCGCCGTGGCGTGAACCCACCTGATTGGCAACGTCCGATTGCCAATGTAATCAGCAGTGTCCGGCGCCACTGGCTCAGTGCTTTGGGCGTGCTGTTCGTTCTTCTTGCGTTCGGCGCTTTCGTCATGTGGAAGAAGGCTAAGCCCGTCTATGAAGCCCACAGCGTGGTGTATATCTCGCCGAAGTTTCCAAAGATTCTAGCCAGTGATTCTGAGGTCGAGCGTCCCTACGACTCGTATGTGCAGGATCAAGTTCAAACAGTAACGCGCTATGACATCGTCGCGGACGCGATCGCCAAGCTGCCGTACTCCGTCAGGCAAAGGACCGGTCCGGCGCTTCCGTATGAGATCCAGGAACTGCAGAAGACGCTTGAAGTAAACAGAATCGGCGCCAGCTATCAGATGTCGGTTGCGTTGCGTGGCCCGTCGCCTGCTGGGTTGGCCGACACCGTCAACACGCTTACAGACACCTACGTGCAGAAAGCAAAGAACGAGGAGTTTTATGGTCTCGATGACCGGCTGAATACCCTCAATCAGGAAAAGGAACGACTTCAAAAGCAAATCGATCAAAGCATGGCTGAGCAGGCTGGTCTCATGCAGCAACTGGGAATTGCCATGGTGCCTACCGCGGAAGGCACCGGCACAAACCCGTACGATTCCACCTTGGAGAAGTTGCGCGACCAGCTTGCGACCGCGCGTGTCCAGCGCGAGGCTGCCGAGGCGGAACTGGCAGCACTAAGAGAGAAAGGCCCAAATGGGACTACCCCTTTGGACTCGATTGCGAGCGATGCGGTGGTTGCCGATGCTGGTTCCTCAAGTATGCGGAGTGCATTGAATAGCCGTCGAGCGGCGCTGCTGCAAGAGATGAGCGGTTTGAGCCCGAATCATCCTATCTATCAGAAAGACAAACAGGAATTGGCCTCGATCGATAATCTGCTTAACGAGGAGAAGCAAAAGGCCGGCGACCGAGTTCAAGACAGGCTTCGCCACGACGTAGCCCGCGCACGGAACCTGGAAATGCAGCTCACGCAAGAATTGAATTCGAAGACGCACACGGCCACTTCGGCGGCGCCAAAATTTCAGAGGGCGACAGAGCTCGGGCCGGAGATCGGCAGCCTACAAAAGGCATACGACGCTATTAACGACCGCATTCGCGATCTCGAATTGGAGAGCAGCTCACCAGGTTCCATCCACATGTCTACGAAGGCGTTGGATCCGCTTGGCCCCGAGAAGAACAGACTGTTGATCTACTCGCTGATCTTGATGGTCATGAGTCTAGCGGGTGCTGCTGGGGCCGCGGTAATCATTGATCTGCTCGACAGCAGAATTTACACGTCTCTGGATGTTGAGAGGGTGGTTGGATTCCATCCGCTGGGTGTCTTGCTGAACGATGATGAATTCCATCAAGACATTACGGGGGAGTACTACTTCCGTCTGGCCGCGGGCATCGATCACGCAGTTCGCAGCACTGGAGCGAGAACCTTCTTATTTACTTCTCCGGCCCATGGTAGCGGGACGAGCACAGTGGTCAAGAAACTCAGCGACAAGCTGCGCGGCCTTGACTTGAGAACACGAATCATCGTGGCTTCGCCTCCCGAAGACGCAGTTGCGCCCTCTAGCGATAATTCGCCGCGTCCAGAGTTTCTGTTGAAAGACAAGAACAAGAACGACGAGATCCAGACCGCTTCCCTGGCGCCGCTCGCAGTACCGCACACACGGAAGGGACCGGACGCACCAGCACCGAATCCGATGGCGCGTGCGGTGCACCACGCGAGCGATCAGTACGATGTGGTTTTGATTGACGCGAGCCCGCTGCCAATTTCCGCGAATACCGAGTATCTGGCGCGCGTCGCGGATGCCACAGTGCTGGTAGTGAAATCGAGTTCGACGACAAGACAGGAACTGGATCGCGCGGCGCGCCTGCTAGATCGCCTCGAAGTAGCTGGAGTAGCTGTTGTTCTAAACATGGTCAGTCAAGAGCGCGCAGATAGTGCCCTGAAGACGGAGCTTGCTCGTTACGAGCAGGCATTTAGTCATCGTTATCCCACTTCCAACGGGCCGTCGCGCCGGGACAATGTAAACCTCTGATTCAGCAAGTAGCGGGCCCGCTTTGATAATGCCAAGTCGTAAGAGATGGTCTTTCGATGCGACCACTGGAAATCTGCTTAGCGGTTCTGACGATTTGCACAGCAGTTTGCATTGCAACGGGCAGAGTGCGGCAAATTGATCGCCTGCTCATGATGGCTTGCATCGCCGTCGCAGGAGCGCAGATCGGTTTTGAGGGCGCACGATGGCAAATGTCTCCAGCGTACCTGGCGGTTTCCGCTATTGGCATTGTGGCGTTTAAGTTCGGCAAATGGAGGACCGGAGTCAAGATTGTCGCAATTTCATCGACTGTCATGCTAGCCGCAGCAGGCATTCTCTTCTCGATAGTTCTGCCGGTATTTCATCTGCCTCGTCCCACTGGCCCTTATCCAGTAGGAACGACGACGCTCTACTTCAAAGACTCCTCACGAGCCGATGACGCTGCCCCGGTACCTGGAACCCCACGGGAGTTGGTAGTTCAGCTTTGGTATCCCGCCGAGGTCAGTAGCAACAGGCTTGCTCGTTACCGCGAACCACGAGAGACGAGGGGGATTTCCGCATATCAGAACCTTATTTCGACCAATTCGCATCTGGATGCGCTGCCAGCAAGCGCAGGTTCTCCGTTCCCAGTCATCCTGTTCAGCCCAGGGTGGAAGAGCCGGCGAACGATTGACACGTTCCTAACCGAGGAGCTGGCTAGTAACGGCTATATCGTTGCGAGCATCGACCACACTTATAACTCACGCAGAGTGGCGTTTCCAGATGGGCGGGTAGCGATCGGGGTTGCCCAAGACGATGTGGCTTTTCCAGAGATCAGCACTGCGGAACGGGTGCGGGAGATCTGGGATAAAGAGCTGTTGAAGTGGGTCGCTGACCAGAGATTCGTTCTTGACCAGCTTGAGATCATGAACGATTCGCGTGGTACACCGTGGTGGGGCAAGCTGAACACGCATCTGGCAGGGGCCATTGGTCATTCGTTCGGGGGAGCCGCGGCCGTGAAGCTGTGCGCCGCAGATTCGCGAACAACCGCGGCGATTGACATGGATGGCTGGCTCTTTGGCGCAATCGGCGGACGCGGTCCGAACAAGCAAGTGCTCGTAATGTACACGAGTGAGTCCGGCCCAGAGTCAGGTCCAGACGGTACCGTGGCAAGAGTCCTCAATGCGGCGGACTCGGTCGAAACGAAAGACTCATTGAGCAAATTCGGCGGGTATGTGCTGGTGGTCAACGGGGCCCAGCATACCGACTTCACCGATCAGCCCCTCGTCTCGCCGTTGAAAAGGATCTCATATCGCGGGTCAGTGCCTGTCAGGGAAATGCAACAGATTGTTAGGACTTACGTAGTGGCCTTCTTCAATAAGACCCTTCGCGGCATAGATTCGGAAATTCTCAATGCAAGTTCCAGCCCTTATCCTGTTGTCTCACTCAAGTACTGGCCTGCAGCAACTGGAGCGGCGCGGACGCCGCCTCATGGGGCTGCTCAGTGAAATGTCTGTCGTTGTCTTGTCAGCTTTGACACTCTAGAGTTTTTCAAAAAATCGGAGGAAGCAATGTCCGGAATTGCTGAACATCTTATTCAGTGCGACTCAGACATATTTACTCAAAATCTGAATCGACTGCCTCACGAAATCACGCATTCCCTTACCGGGAATCCTCTTTTCGAGCTTCCCAAGCTCGTGGAGCTTGCGGATAAAGTAGCGCGACGCAGCAACCCTCATCTCCCTGCGGGAGACGTGTACTTCAACGATGGCCGCGTTGAAGCGGGTGAGAAGCCGGTTCGCCCGGACTTGCCGCAAACGGCCGCCGTTGACCTGATTCGGGAGATCGAAACGAAGCAGGCCTGGATCATCCTAAAACATGTCGAGCGCGAGGAGGCTTACCGCGAAGTGCTTGAGGGCTGCATTCGCGACATCCTCGAACTGTCAGGGCGCGAACTGATGCGCAAGATCAAGTGGTTTGAGGCGATCATCTTTGTTACGTCGCCGAATCGCGTAACTGAATACCATATCGATCGCGAGGTTTCGTGGATTCTTCAAATCCATGGAGACAAAGACATCCACCTTTTCGATCGAGCGGATAAAGATATCGTTCCAGACGAGGAACTTGAGATCTATTGGACCGTAGACAATCGCGGTGCGCGTTACAAGCCGGAATACGAATCCCGCGCCATGGTTTATCAGATGCGGCCAGGAACCGGGGTTCACATCCCAATCAATACTCCACACTGGTTACAGAACAAGAACAATGTTTCAGTGACACTGAATGTAAATTTTCAGTTTCGCGACCAATACTGGGCGAACCTTTACAGAGCAAATTACTATCTGAGGCGGGCAGGCATCACCCCGAATCCTCCTGGGGCTCATCCTGCTTCCGATCGCCTGAAGAGCCTGGCTTTTACTGCTGCCCAGAGGGCCAAATTCACCCTTAAGGGGCGGCCCTACATTCCACTCGAAGCGCGGGAAGAAAAGAGACGAATCGCTGCTCTGGTTGGCAGCCGCTGATGCGAGAGCTCGCTATTTTGCGAATCGCTCACTTGAAATTTCCGAAAGATTTCGAGAGATCGTTTCCAGCATTGAGGCTTGTGGATAGAAGTGCGCGCCAGGAAAGAGTTGCGCTGTGAAGCGTGCTTTTGTTTGACGCCTCCAACCGAGCAGCTGTTCGTATGTCACGGTTGAATCCTCGATGCCGGCAAAGACGGTTAACGGGCATTCGAGCTCTCGGCTTTCTCGATACGAATAGCTTTCGACGACGGCCAGATCAGCCCTCAGGATGGGAAGGACAACCGCCATGAGTTCCGGTTCCTGCAAAAATTCCTGAGACATGCCCTGATATCGGCGGGTTAATTCTTCCAGGAATTCGCCGTCAGGAAGTGGCGTCAGCAAAGGCGCCTTGTCTGGCGCATCTGGTGCGCGACGGCCCGAGAGAAAGAGCCACGCCGGCATCGGCTTTCCGTCCTCCTGCAGCTTCCTCACCAACTCAAAGGCCAAAAGGGCGCCCATGCTGTGTCCAAAGGCGGCAAAGGGAACGTCGATCCATGGCTGGAGTTGGTGGGTAAGCGCTTCCAATAGAGAGTCGAAGCTGGCATAGGGTGGGTCGGAAAGCCGAGTTTCTCGTCCAGGCAGCAGAATCGGGCAAACCTGGATGGTTGGTGCCAATGTTGAGTGCCAGGAATGGAATACACTGGCGCCTCCGCCCGCATGAGGGAAGCAAAAAAGGCGCATAGAGGGGCGATGAGCCACCTGACGACACTGAACCCAAAGTGCGCTTTTCTGCAAAGCACTGCTCCCCTGAGATCAATTTTACGGTCCTTCCGTAGCGCCACAAGTCTAAGTAACGTTTTAGCCGTTGAAACGGCTGCCCACCTGCCACATTTCGAACACTTAAGTAATCACCCATTGGGTTCGAACTCGGTTACGGACTGAGTATGGCAATTTTTTGCCAGCAACTGTATTTTGTGTGTACCAGTAATGTTTAGTCTGCGACATCGGCCAGTAGTTGTCGCATCGCTGCTCGTTTCCTGGAATTCTCCATTTTTGCGAGGTTCCTTGCTTTTCGGAACGAATGCGGGCTCAGACCAGTTATTTTCCCAGCCATGCCTGGGAGTAACATGGGCGAAGCCTGCCCCAACCCAAACCCAAGAAAGAACGACCTTGTCACCTGTGACTATCTCCCTTTCGCGTTGATCGGATTTTGAAACGATTCTGCCCTTTCTATGAACTATCAATTATCCAAATCACGTCACGATTTCGCGGAGAAGCTTCCCCCTGTACGCCAGCCAATGACTAGAGTCCCGTGACCGAACAAATCAGAGCTCTTGAATCGTGATCTTAAGAGTTAGAGGGCATTCGAGCGAATTCTTCACAGCTTTGTCACTCCCCTAAGCAAGTAATAGCCGAGATAACTTTGACACCTGAAACCACATCATCGACGCTTGCGGTCATAGAACCTGAAATGGTACCGGACGATTGCGCAGTAATTGAGACTTATGCGCGGAGATCTCTGGAGTCCACGGCGGCGCGGGCGACACTTTGGACCGTAGCTGACTACGGATGTTCGATGGGTCTGCGCGTTGTAAACAGCATGGTTCTGACTCGGCTGCTGATGCCGGAGTCATTCGGCCTCATGACACTGGTGACTACGCTCATCGTAGGAATCGGCTTGATGTCGGATCTAGGATTGGCGCCGAGCGTAATTCAGAACCCACGGGGCGACGACCCAGTCCTGTTGAATACGGTGTGGACTCTGCAAGTTCTTCGCGGCGTGGGAATCTTTATCGTGTCGTTGATTCTGGCCTGGCCGATGTCTCTGATTTACGATCATCGATTGATTCTGCTGCTGCCAATGATGGGTGTGAATGTCATCGTCACATCCTTTTACAGCACTAGTATACAGGCTTTGGTTTACCTATTACCGGCGGCTGATTCCGGGAATTAGAAACACCTTCTGCTGGGACCGGGATAGCGTGCATAGCATTGTCCATTTCGGCAAATGGATCTTGCTGGCTACGGCCTTCTACTTTTTCGCGTCGCAGGCGGATCGGCTGATCCTCGGGAGGCTCATCAGCATCAGCATGCTTGGTGTATACGGAATCGCCTATCAAGTATCAGATATTCCGCGAGCGGTAATCACGGCTTTCGCACAAAAAGTTGGATATCCTTTCATCGCAAAGATGACGCACCTCCCTATCCAACAGTTTCGACTGGTCTTTCTACGCTATCGATTTCGTACGCTCGTGGCAGGTGCGGCCATGCTTTGCCTGATGGTTCATCTCGGTGGATTTCTGGTGAGGACAATCTTTGATCACCGCTATCACGAAGCTGCATGGATGGTTCCCATCCTGGCGCTTGGCTTATGGCATACGCTGATGTATTCGACGACGATGCCGGCATTGTTCTCGCTGGGCAAATCAAAATACAACGCGATCGGTAACGGCTTGTACTGTGGCGCGGCAATCATTGCTATTCCCGTCGCTTTCCATTTCTTTGGCATGATCGGCGCCGTAGCCGCCGTGGCGGCTTCGGATTTACCGCTATATTTTGTAACCGTTGTGGGAGCCAGCCGCGAGGGCGTCTCAACGTGGAAGCAAGACCTGCAGGCAACAGGGGTTTTTGCAGCCTTTCTGGGAACGGGACTTGCATTGCGACTGTATTTCTGAACTTGACAGGTTAGGCCACTTTCCATGACCACAACACATTCGACACAAAGTACAGCGGAGATCGCAATGGGCGCAATGAGGCAGGACACTCAGCGCGGCGATTCGGCTCCCTTGAAGGCGTTGTGGCAGATGTTCGACGAGATTGCGACGAAGTATCCGCAACGGACAGCAGTAACGTTCGGCGACCAACATCTCTCCTATGCCGAACTTCAGTCCCAGGCAAGCGAACTTGCAAGTCATCTGCGCGCGTGCGGAGTGGGGCCCGACTCTCTAGTCGGCGTTTTTCTAGAGCGATCGGCGCAGGCGATCATCGCGCTTGTGGCGATCCTAAAGGCGGGTGGCGCCTACCTTCCCCTGGATCCGGCTTATCCATCCGAACGGATCGCAACCATTCTGGAAGATGCTCAGCCAATCGTGCTGGTCACCGAGCAAGAGATGCGAAATCAACTGCCTGCGCACGCTGCGAAGACAATTTATCTGGACGGTGCAACGGCTCAAAGTTCGCGACTCCCGGACGTTGAATACGAATCGCGCTCAGCACCTGACAATCTTGCGTACGTGATTTACACATCCGGATCAACCGGGAAGCCAAAAGGCGTGATGGTCACACAAGCCAATGTTGCACGGCTTCTGAGTTCGACAGAACACTGGTTTCACTTCGACGAGAATGACGTTTGGACGCTCTTCCATTCTCTGGCCTTCGACTTTTCGGTTTGGGAAATCTGGGGCTGTCTTCTGAGCGGTGGCAGGCTTGTCGTCGTTCCCTTCCCTGTCTCGAGGTCACCCCAGGATTTTTACGAGCTCCTCCTGAAGGAGCAGGTAACGGTTCTGAACCAGACACCATCTGCGTTCTATCAGCTCATCACAGAAGATCGTGAGCGGCGCTCGCCTTCGTTGGCTTTGCGAGTAGTCATCTTTGGCGGCGAGGCACTCAACTTCAAGGCGCTGAGGCCATGGTTCTCAGAGCATGGAGATCGGCGGCCGCGGCTGGTGAATATGTACGGGATTACTGAGACCACGGTCCACGTCACTTATCGAGAGCTCGACGCCTCCGATGCTGAGATTGGTGCGCACAGTTTAATCGGAGCTCCAATCCCGGATTTACAGATTTATCTGCTCGACGACGATCGGCGCCGGGTTTCGCCCGGGGAAGTCGGCGAAATCTACGTGGGCGGCGCTGGGGTGGCGCGGGGCTATCTCAATAGACCGGAGTTAAACACCGAGCGATTTGTCGCAGACACCTTCTCTTCAGTTTCGGATTCGCGACTCTATAAGTCCGGAGACCTGGCGCGATTCTTACCGGACGGCGAGTTGGAATATCTCGGACGCGGAGATGCCCAGGTCAAGATTCAGGGTTTTCGCATTGAGCTTGGAGAGATTGAAGCAGCGTTGATGGGACACGATGGGATCAAAGAGGCACGCGTTGTGCCCCATACGGATTCTGTAGGAATGAAGCGGCTTGTGGCTTATTACACAGCGCGGAACGGCTCGGTCATGGCGGCAGGCGACCTGAGCGGGTTTTTGGCAGCAACTATGCCGCCGTGGATGATGCCGTCAGCGTATGTGCCAATACAGGTTTTTCCTCTTACTCCAAATGGCAAGCTTGACACCAAGGCTTTGCCCGCGCCCAAGCTCGGATCCGCGGGGACGGCCGCCCACCTCGATGGCACCGATTTGGAGAACCAGGTCGCGAGCATCTGGCGGGGCGTGCTCAATGCAGAGCACGTGAGCCTGGGAGATAACTTCTTCGATATAGGAGGCACTTCGCTCCTGCTGGTATCGGTGCACCAAAAGCTGCAAGCACTTCTTGGCAAGAAGATCCCGATCGCTGATTTGTTTGCAAGCACGACGGTACGCTCGCTTGCGGAGAGGCTGAGCAAAGTCGATCCGGATTCAGAATCATGGCAACTGGCACAAGAGAAAGCTCAAAAACAGCGCGCAGCATTTACGCGCGCTCGTGGATTGAAGAAGTTGGATAACTAGTTTGCGCGCTCGAAGGACCCTCGGATGAAGATCGACAGAATTCTCATGCTTCGCGCCTGCCTGGGTCTCATTCCAATATCACCCTTCGTGTGGGCCGGGTTTGCCTCTCATGATAGTAAGTTCCACGTTGTCAAACGTACCGGTGTAAATGAACTGGTGATGGTCGCATGAGCTCACCTCACGTGGCTGATTTGAAGCGACCAGCCAAAACGACAGCAGCATCGCCCAGCGTTAGGCTTGCGCCAAATGCACGGCAAAGAAGGCGTCCATGAGCAGCACCGAGCACGAAAATCATTTGGATGGCATTGCGATCATCGGACTTTCCGGCAGATTTCCCGGTGCACCAAACCTGGAAGTCTTCTGGGAAAATATTGTCGCCGGGCGGGACACAATCACTCGTTTCTCGCGTGCCGAACTTGAAGCACGAGACGTGGCAGCCAGAGAATTTGGCCCCGACTACGTAGCGGCGCACGGGATTCTGGACGGCGCTGAGATGTTTGACTCAGGTTTCTTCGGTATTCCGCCGCGCGATGCCGATTTCATGGATCCACAGCACAGACTTTTCCTGGAAACCTGTTGGAGTGCGCTTGAGGACGGCGGATACGATCCTGCACGGTATCCCGGCCAAATCGGTGTTTTCGGCGGTTGCAGCTTGAACACCTATCTGCTGGCGAACCTGAGCAAGAGCCGGGAATTCCTTGATGAACTCACGGCCAATTATCAGGTCGGTGAGTTTCAAACAACCTTCGGCAACGATAAAGACTTCCTCTGCACCCGGGTAGCATACAAGCTGAACCTGCGCGGGCCCTCTGTGACGGTGCAGGCAGCGTGCGCAACATCGCTTGTGGCTGTCTGCCAGGCGAGTCAAAGCCTCCTGACGTATCAGTGCGATATGGCTTTGGCTGGGGGAGTGTCCGTCACATTTCCGCAGCATCGTGGCTACACGTATCAGGAGGGTAGCATGGGTTCGCGCGATGGACGCTGCCGCCCGTTTGACGCGGATGCAACCGGAACTGTTTTTGGTCACGGGGTCGGCGTCGTGCTCCTGAAGCGAGTCGAAGACGCGCTCGCGGATGGCGACCGAATCGACGCTGTAATTCGCGGATTCGCAGTGAGCAACGATGGTTCGGCCAAGGTTAGTTACATGGCTCCTGGCGTAGATGGTCAGGCCGCGGCGATTACAGCTGCGCAGGCTATGGCGGGTATCAATGCGGATGAGATCACATTTGTGGAAGCCCATGGAACCGCAACTCCGCTGGGGGATCCTGTCGAGGTCGCGGCATTAACAGAAGCCTTCAGAAAGAGCACGCGCCGGACTGGCTTCTGTGCGCTCGGCAGCACCAAGGCAAACATTGGGCATCTGGATGCAGCGGCCGGTGTGAGCGGCCTCATCAAAACTGTGCTTGCGATGCGCCACAAGACGATTCCGCCCATTGCCAACTTCCGCCAGCCCAATCCACGCATCGACTTCGCGAGTACACCGTTTTATGTCGCGAGCGAAGCTGAGCCATGGAATCCGAACGGTTCCCGCATTGCCGGAGTTAGCGCATTTGGCGTGGGCGGAGGGAATGCTCATTTAGTTCTGGAAGAAGGCCCCGATAACAAACCCGATCCAACCGTTCGCCAAGCGCATTTGCTGACCGTTTCAGCGCGCTCCGAGTGTGCACTCGACGAATCGCTGCGGAACCTCAGTCAGCATCTGAAAGCCAATCCAGACGTAAGCCTCGCAGACGTTTCCTATACGCTCCAAACCGGGCGGCACGGGTTCGAGCACCGGGCATCGGCTGTTTGCGCGAGCGCCGATGAGGCAGTCCGGCTGTTCGCTGAACCGAAGAACCGGCAGATCCAGAGATCGTTGGGAATATTGTCGCGGCCACAGCCAGTTTTTCTATTCACCGGACAAGGCGCACAGTTTCCCGGGATGGGTCATGCGCTTTACAACAGGGAACCTGTCTATAGAAAGCAGATCGATGAATGCGCGGAGATTCTTCGGCCAGACCTTGATCTCGATCTTCGCACCTTGATTTTCAACTCAAGTGCGGAAGCTCTGTCCGAAACACGTCTTTCGCAGCCAGCGCTGTTCGCAACGGAATTGGCAATGGCGGCGCAGTGGAACGATTGGGGCATCGAGCCTAAGGCGATGGCGGGCCACAGCCTTGGAGAGTTTGTGGCTGCGGTTTTGGCGGGCGTCATGAGCCGCGAAGATGGGTTGAGGCTGGTCGCGCTGCGCGGGAGGTTGATGCAGCAAATGGAACGGGGAGCCATGCTCTCTGTTCGGCTTGAAGAAAGCAAACTCAATTCCCTGCTCACCAAGGAACTCTCGATCGCCGCGATAAACAGTACATCGCTGTGTGTCGTATCCGGCCCTATCGACTCGGTTGATGAGTTGGAAAAACGTTTCGAAGCGAACTCAATCGCCTGCAAGCGATTGCGGACGTCTCACGCATTCCATTCCGCAATGATGGAACCGATGTTAGCAGACTTCGCGCGAGAAGTTAGCCGCGTCGCACTGCATGCACCTTCTATCCCCTACGTATCGGGAGTAACCGGTAACTGGATTACGACCGAGCTGGCAACGGACCCAAGTTACTGGACAGATCACTGCCGAATGCCTGTACGCTTTGGGGACGCAGTTGGTCTCTTGCTGGGATTGCCGGAGGCCGTACTGGTCGAGGTCGGTCCAGGACAGACTCTAGCGACGCTTGCAAACCAGCAGCGCGGCAATCGAACCATACCGATCGTGGCTTCGATGCCTGAGCGAGCAACTGAAGACTCTGCCTCTGGAACCATGTTGGACGCGTTAGGACGGTTATGGGCGGCAGGCATTGAGCCCAACTGGAAGCACTATTGGGGTGGCGAGAACCGGCATCGCACTTCACTGCCGACCTATCCCTTCGAACGCAAGAGGCATTGGATCGAACCGCCCGCACCCGCGGTTCAATCCACGGTACAGATCGAAACGATCGCATTGATGAATGAAACGGAACCGCAAAGCGAGAGAGAAACAGACATGTCCCCCGAAAGCAACCTCCCCCCCGTTGAACGCCGCCTTCGGCTGCAGCCCAAGGTTGCAAGCATGCTCGAGGAGCTAAGTGGAATTGCGGTGGGTCCGGATTCCTATGACGCATCGTTTTTGGACCTGGGATTCGACTCCCTTTTTCTGACCCAGGTTACTCAAGCAATTCAACGCCGTTTGGGCGTGAAGGTAACGTTCCGGCAAATCGTTGAACAGCATTCGAGCGTCGCAGCGCTCTCAGGTCATCTGGATTCGATTTTGCCCGCCGATGGATTCCCGGCAGAAGAGCCGCGGAAGCAACCCGCCAAGGTCTCAGTTCCTACTCTGCAAGTGGCCTCCGCACCAATCTCAGGAGACGGATCACAACTCGAGCAGTTGCTCAAATCCCAGATGCAGGCAATGACGCAACTGTTTGAACAGCAGTTGGCGGCCGTACGCGGAACTTCGCTCGTTGCAACTCCCTCGATGGTTACTGCTCCAAATGAAGCTGGGCCAAGAGAAACGGTCAGCGCTCCTCCAACAACCGAGATTAAGGCTCACGGACCATTCAAACCGGTCCAGGCGGGATCGAAAGATGGCCTGACTGACGAACAGCGGAAGTATATCCAAGCATTGGTGTCGGATTACACCCAAAAGACCGGCAAATCGAAGCAGTATACACAACAGCACCGATCCCACCTGGCCGATCCCCGCGCCGTCGCCGGCTTCCGCTCTTTGTGGAAGGAGATGGTTTATCCCCTGGTGACGGATCGCTCTAAGGGTTCACGCATCTGGGACATTGACGGGAATGAATATATCGACATCGTCAACGGGTTCGGTGCAATCATGTTCGGGCACAGTCCGGAATTCGTCACCGATGCGGTACGAAAGCAGATTGAACTTGGCGTCGAAATAGGACCGCAATCTTCGATGGCCGGCGAAGTAGCCGCCATGATCTGCGAGCTGACTGGAATGGAACGCGCCGCCTTTTGCAATACCGGTTCTGAGGCTGTAATGGCCGCCCTGCGCGTGGCCCGCACCGTAACGGCGCGGGACAAAATCGTGTACTTCACCGGTGACTACCACGGAACTTTCGACGAGGTCTTGCTGCGAGCGACTCCTCACGGGGCTTCTCCCATCGCGCCTGGCATCACGGCGGGATCCGCAAACGGCGTGGTCGTTTTGGAATACGGAGCTGACGCATCGCTGGAATACATCCGCGCACATGGCAATGAGATTGCCGCGGTTCTTGTCGAGCCGATTCAGAGCCGTCATCCCGAGGTGCAACCGCGTACATTTCTCCATGAGCTGCGCAGGATCACCGAGCTGGCTGGCACAGCTCTGATCTTCGATGAAGTGGTAACTGGATTCCGGGTGGCATTGGGCGGCGCGCAGGAGTACTACGGCATTCGCGCCGATCTGGCGACCTATGGCAAGGTGATTGGCGGCGGGTATCCGATCGGCGTCGTCGCTGGAAAAGCGGCGTACCTGGACGCGCTCGATGGTGGCATGTGGCAATATGGCGACGATTCGGCGCCGGAAGTCGGCATGACGTTCTTCGCCGGGACGTTTGTGCGGCATCCTTTGGCACTGGCAGCGGCGAAGGCTGTCTTGCACTACTTAAAGGAGACCGGACCGGCTCTCCAAGAACGCCTCTCGAAGAAAGTTGCGGCGGCTGCGCATGAAGTCGAGACGGCGTTTAAAGACGTTGGGCTCGATGCGCGCGTTCATCCATGCGGCGCATGGTTCTCGCTCAGCTTGCCATCAGACGCGAGATTCGGCAGCCTGCTTTACTACCACATGCGTGCGAAGGGCGTCCATATCCTTGAGAGCTATCCCTGCTTCTTTACTACTTCACACTCCGATGAGGACTTCGCCCGCGTGGTACGCGTGTTCCGCGAGTCGATCCAAGAGTTGCGGGACGGCGGCATGCTGCCTGACGCGAAGACGCTGCTTGGTGCAACACAAGGAGCGACCACATCGCCAGAGCTTCATCCCGATGCTCGCCGGGACATCCCCGCCAAAGTGCCCCTCACGGAGTCGCAGAAGGAGATTTTGCTCGCAGCAGCGCTTGGAGATGAAGCAAATTGCGCATTCAACGAATCTCTCACACTCCACCTTCAAGGTCCCGCGAGCGGCGAAGAAATAAGAGCAGCGCTGGAAGCAGCGATCGGCCGCCACGATGCGCTTCGTTCCACGATAGATTCAGTTGAGCAATGCCTGCAAATCGGGCCAAGCTTCACCGATACAATTCCCGTGGTGGACTTGAGCTCTATCTCCGCGGCAGAACGCGACACATTCATCAAGACAAGAATTGCGGAAGAGGGTCGCACACCTTTCGATCTATCCAATGGCCCACTCTTGCGGGCTACGGTGTTTCAAACGGCTGCAGACGAGTTCGTGCTCCTGTTGACCGGTCACCACATCATTCTCGATGGATGGTCGTCAAATCAAATCCTCGAGGACATGGGACAACTTTTCAGTGCCGCAAAGACTGGAACAAGTCCCGCATTGCCTCCGCTGATGCCATTCGGCAGCTACGCCCTGCAGGAATTTGAAGAGACTCAATCAGGCCTGTATGCAGAGAACGAGAAATATTGGGTTGAACTCTTCGGCGGCCGTACTCCGGTCCTTGATCTACCGATTGATCGACCCCGCCCTGCTTTCAAGTCATACATTGGCTCGACCTTGCATACGTCGTTAGGGCCGGAATTGACGGCGAAGTTGAAGAAGGAAAGCGCGCGCCTCGGATGCACGCTATACGTAACCCTCCTTTCCGGTTTCCAGATCCTGCTTCATCGCCTCACACGTCAATCTGAGGTTGTGGTTGGCATTTCCGTCGCCGGACAAGCTCGGCTCGGAAATGCAAGCCTCGTCGGGCACTGCGTGCACTTCTTACCGATGTTGAGCGAGCTGCAACCAAATTACCCTGTGAAGGAATACCTGAGTGCGACCCGCCGCAGGCTTCTCGACACCTACGATCATCAGGAATTTACGTTCGGCACTTTGCTGCGGAAACTCTCACTTCAGCGGGATCCCAGCCGCTTGCCACTCATTGAAGTCCAATTCAATCTGGAGAAACTCGGGACCAATATCCATTTTGAAGGGCTGCGGACAGAGATGCTGTCCAATCCCAAACAGTTCGTGAACACCGACTTATTCTTGAACGCAATTGATACTGGAGACAACATCCTCCTGAATTGCGATTTCAACTCGGACTTGATCGACCAGAGTACTCTTGAGCGCTGGATGTCTTCGTACGCGACGATTCTGCAGGGCGTGACAAGGGATGCGGACCAGACAGTAGAGGCGCTGGAGATCGTAAACGCAAACGAACGGCAACTGGTCGTTGAGGCGTGGAACCAAACCGCTGTTGACTTTGGACCATTCGAGGCGATACATCGCTCCATCGAGCGGAAGGCGAAGCAGACGCCTTTTCGAGTTGCAGTGGTCTGCAAGGGTGTCGAATGGACCTACCAGCGGCTGAATGAATATGGCAACAGGCTGGCGCGACATTTGCGTCGCAAGGGCATTCAGGAGGGCTCGCTCGTTGGTGTCTGCATGGAGCGCTCCCACGAGATGCTGGGGGCAGTGCTGGGCGTTCTCAAGGCGGGAGCGGCATATTTGCCTCTCGATCCCACCCATCCTGCCAGTCATCTTGAAACGGTGCTCGCGGACTCGCAGGCTTCTCTTCTGCTCACACAGGAAGAGGTTTCCGCGCGAATGCACACGAGCGCGAGAGTGATTTGCCTGGACACGGAGCTGAAACTTTGGGCGAAGGAGAGTCCCGCGGATCTTGATGGGACAGTCTCTGGCGATTCATTGGCCTATGTCATCTACACATCCGGGTCCACCGGAAGACCGAAGGGCGTGGCCATTCAGCACAGTGCGCTGACCAACCTGCTGCGCAGCATGGAACGCGAGCCTGGATTGAGCGCAAGCGACACCCTGGTGTCGGTCACGACTCTTTCTTTCGATATCGCTGCTCTGGAACTATTCCTCCCGCTAATGGTTGGGGGCCGGCTGGTAATTGCCACCAACGAACAAGTTCAGGACGGCTTCCAGTTGCTCCGTCTGTTGGAACAATCGCAGGCGACGGTCATGCAGGCCACTCCGGTCAGCTGGCGAATTCTTGTTGAGGCGGAGTGGAAGGGGCAACCTCCAATTAAGGTTCTTTGCGGCGGAGAAGCCCTTCCAAATGATCTCGCCGATCAATTGCTCTCGTGCAGCGACGAAGTCTGGAATGTGTATGGACCAACCGAAACCACGATTTGGTCTTCGGCCACGCGGCTCAAAAGGCAGCATACAGGACCGATTCCAATCGGGCCTCCGATTGCCAACACGCAGTTCTACGTGCTCGACGACCTGCTCCAGCCGGTTCCGATAGGAGTTACAGGAGAACTGTACATCGGAGGGAGTGGTTTGGCTCAGGGCTACTGGCACAATCCCGAGCTCACCGCAGACAAATTCAAATCGAACCCTTTCGGAGCCGGACGGATATATCGCACTGGGGATCTGGCGCGCTGGCTGCGTGACGGTCACATCGAACTGCTCGGAAGGACTGATTTCCAGGTCAAAGTCCGTGGCTTCCGTATTGAGTTGAGCGAAATTGAAACAGCACTTGCCACCCACCCTGCTGTTCGCGACGCCGTTGTTGCGGCTCTATCAGATGAGCTTGGAGAGAAGAAGCTTGCTGCGTGGGTGGACCTGGCGGGCAAACAGCCACCGCCGGACCTGGCGGTGCAGCTTTATTCCCTGCTCTCCTCAAAACTACCCGCGTACATGCGCCCCTCTGCAATCACTGTGCTTCCTGCACTGCCTCGAACAGCAAACGGAAAAATCGATCGCAAATCTCTGCCCGCACCTGATTTTGCGATCAAGAATAAGTCGAAGACATTTGCAGCACCAGAGACGCCACAGCAGATGAGACTGGCCGAAATATGGGCGGATATTCTGAAGTTGGAGCGCGTTAGCATTACCGACAGCATCTTCGAATTGGGCGCCGACTCGCTTCTCATCTTCCGAATTTCGGCTCGCGCAGCTCGGGAAGGCCTGCCAATTCAGCCTGCCCTGATTTTCAAGCACAGAACAATTGCAAATCTATCGAAGGCTCTGGGGGAGATGAAGACGGGGCTAACCAGTCCAGTCTCGGCCGAGCCTGCAATACCAGCCGTTTCACGCGAAAGATTTCGGAGACCCAGGGCCTGATGGAAAGCATAACCGAGACGATAATTCCTGCTTTAATAGGGGAGCAGAAGAGCCAAGCTGCAGAGAATGGGCACGACATCTTTGTGATGCCTGCTGCGCCGAGCCAGGTACGCTTCTGGTGGTTACATCGGGTGCACCAAGGCAATCGCGCTCTTAACATGCCGCTTGCGTGGACCTGCAAGGGCATGTTGGATCATAATGTCGCGGTCGCGGCAATGACGGAATTGGTCCGCCGTCACGAATCGCTGCGCACGACGTTCGAAGTGGTGGCCGGCAGGGTTTCGCAAGTGATTCATCCTCCCTCCGACGTTCCCATGCCAGTTCAGGACTTGCAGCACCTTCCTAAGCCGGAGCGCCAGCATCAGGCTGATGTGATTATTCAGCGCGAAGCCCGCATTCATATGGACATGGAGAAGGGACCTCTCTTCTTTACTCGGATTGTCCGGATGGGGCCTGATGAACACATTCTGCTCGTCACGATTCATCACAGTGTCTGCGATGGATGGTCAAACGGCGTGGTGCTGCGTGATTTTGCGGCAATTTATGACGGCCTGAAACGACATGTTCAGCCTTCAATCCCCGAGTTGCCGATCCAATTCGGCGATTTCGCAGTTTGGTTGGAACAATGGAGGAAAGGGCCGGAGCCCGCAGAGTCCCTGGATTACTGGCGACAAACTCTCGGCGAAAATTTCTCTCCGCTTCGAATTCAACGTGATTTCCGCGAAGACAAAGGGGAGGCTCATGGTGAATTCGAGACCATGCTGTTGCCAATGGAGATGGTGCAGCAGGCACGGGATTTTTGTGCAACTCAAGGCGTGACACTCTACATGCTCTTGCTGTCAGTCTATGCCGCCATGCTATACCGGCTGACTGGCCAGGAAGACATCCTCATTGGGACACCATGCGCCAACCGGCGCCCAGGTACAGAAGACCTCATTGGCCCTTTTTCCAACCCGCAGGTCATTCGAATGAGGATGGAAGCAGGGAGCGAGCTCCGCACGGTTCTGGAGCGCGCACGTGATTGGACGCAGGGGGCGATAGCGCACCAGGATTTGCCTTTTGAGGACCTGAACGAGGACGAATTCTTTGCCCGCGAAGAGAACCAGATTCCAATGCAGGTGTACTTCATTTACCAAAAGGCCTTCATGCAGGCCCAGCGGACCCCTTCGCTGGAGATTGTTCCCTTGCGCTCGGTGAGTCCCGGAACAATGTTCGATTTGATGCTCAGCATCGTCGAACGCACCGAAGGACCGCGCTTGCAGCTGGAGTACAATCCATCGTTCTTTCGCCCGTCCACGATTCAAAGCATCCTTAGACTCTATGTTCGGATCCTCGAAGCTGCTCTTACAAACCTGAAGACGGCCGTGGGCACGCTTCCCGTTCGCGACGATTCCCCGGTGAAGGCGATTGAGACAGAGAACGAAATACCCAAAGACCGTCGTCTGGACCAGCCCACTGTAATCAATGGGCACGTAGACGCTGAACCGAGCGTCGGATCCAGCGATAATCCGCATGTGGATCACCTGGCGCCACGCGACGTGTTGGAGTTGCATGTCGCAGACATCTGGGAAACCGCGATGGGCCTCAAGAACCTTAGCATCCGGGACAGTTTCTTCGACCTCGGCGGACGGTCTCTTGCGGCAATGCGCATCGTATCCCGAATCAACCGCATGTATCCGGTTGACTTTGGACTCGCCACTCTTTTCACCGGGAACACAATTGAGCTGATGGCGGATCTGATTAGAAACCGCCTTTCGGCCAATACAACGTCGTCACTCGTAGCCATGCAGCCCAAGGGATCGGACGCCCCACTGTTTATCATCCACGGCGCCGGTGGAAATATCGTCCGCTTTTATCAGCTTGCAATGCTTGTCGGCACAAACCACCCTATCTACGGAATTCAGGCGCAGTCGCTTTTGGCCGGTCAACCTGCTCTTCTTCGACTTGAAGATCAAGCGGCATATTACCTGGCGGAGATCCGTCAGATTCAACCGAAAGGACCTTATTACTTCCTGGGCTATTCTTTCGGTGGAACCACAGCCCTGGAAATTGCCCACCAATTGCGAGCCATGGGTGAACGGGTAGAACTGCTTGGGATGCTCGATAGCCGAGAACGCGACTGCATCCTTCTCATGCGTCAACAGGACTCTGTGCGAACGCGTTTCGACCGACGCATTACTCGTTTTTTGGGTAATTTAGCCCCTCTCTCGTTCAGAGAAAAGGTCAGTTATCTCTGGGACAAACTATTCACGCGAGTCTTGCGCCGGATTTACACGATTGCCGCGACTCTCGGTTACCGTACCGTGCCTTCCTTCATGAAGAGCCCGGAGGATATCTCCTGGGTGGCAGCGATGAACTACCGCCCGCGACCATGGCCTGGCCGAATCACTCTGTTTCGTGCCTCAGTACAACCCGATGCACGCCTGCCGCGGGATTTAGGATGGACGCCTCTTGCCGAAGAAGGCGTCGAGGTATGCGAATTACCCGGAGATCACGATTTGGTATTTAGAGAACCGAACATACAGGTATTGGCAGATCAGATCCGCGCCCATCTCGAACAATCTGACGCACTTTCTGGTGCGGGCCAATCCCAGCAGACCGCGAATTAAGGAAGAAGAGTTCAATGCCTTCCACTCGACAGGTGTACATGTTGCTCTCCCCTCGCGCACTGAGTTATGCGAGCGATGCGCTTGAGAGCTTGTTTCGCAATTCGCGCGAAACAATCCGTCTTCGTCTCATAACAGATTCGAAAAAGGATAAAAGCGAGTTGTTCGAGGCCGTGTCCGCACTCGACGCGCGGTCGCATCAATGGACAGTGTTCTGCGAAGACGAGCTCGCCGATCGCGAGCAAGCGATGTTCAAGAGCCACAAGAACCTGCGCGCTTTTCGACATGGACATCCCTGCTGGCGGAAGATTACCGATCCGCTGCTGTTAAGCGACCCCGATGAAGAGCTGGTACTTCTGGACCCCGATGTTTACTTTCCGAATCTTTTCAAATTTGAACCGACGCCTGATCACGGCTTGCTTGTGATGTGGCAGCGGCCAAACTGCCTTTTTCCTCCCGAGGTTGTCAGAACCGCAATCGACAACGAAATTCGCCTTGCTCATCACGTAGACATTGGAGTGGCGCACTGGCGCGCCTCCGCAGACCTGGACTGGCTCGACTGGCTCGTAGGCAAACTCGGCGGCGAGAACCTGCCGCGAATTATGCACGTTGAAGCGATCGTATGGGCAGCCTTGGCGATGCGAATTGGGGGAGGGCACCTCGATCCCAATTACTGGAAGTGCTGGAGACGCTCGCCGGTGAAGCGTGTACTTTCGAAACTCGGCGCCAGCGGAGTGACAATCCTCAAGGCGGAACCATGGGCTCAACTGAAATGCTTCCATGCAGGTGGTGAGGCAAAATGGTGGCTGCACGGAGCAAAAGAATTGGGAATCCTTGAGCGTGGAGCAGAACACATCGAGCAGATCGGGATTGTTCCCTTTGTGGAACTAACACCTGCCCACTACGCGCGAGAGCGCGCATTCAAACGAGTCCTTCAAGCCATGGGATACTACCAGATGTTCCGACCAGCGTGATCTTAATGCGAGTATGTATTGTTGCTGAACACGCGTCAACTCGTTTCGGCGGTGAAGCGATTCTTCCCGTGCACTATTTTCGCCTGCTGCGCTCCCGAGGCATCGAGGCGTGGCTGGTTGTGCATGCCCGCACGAGGGACGAATTGAAATCACTCTTCGCGACCGACCTCGACCGCATCCGGTTTGTTGAAGACTCATGGATTCAAAAGGTAATTTTTCGAATCGGAACGAAACTTCCAAGACGTCTCTCCGAAGTTTCGCTTGGGCTACTCAATCAATTCATTACCCAGTTTCAACAACGCAAGATAGTCGGCCAATTGATTCGCATGGAAAAGATAGATGTCATCCATCAACCCATCCCCGTCGCTCCGCGTTTCCCCTCCCTGCTGTTCGGGCTTGGTATTCCGCGGGTAGTAGGGCCACTCAATGGAGGAATGGAGTATCCGCCATTTTTTCGAAGAGCTGAATCCGGAATCAGTCGTGCATTCGTTGCTGCGGCTCGGACGTTATCGAATCTTGGCAACACGCTGTTCCCGGGCAAGAAGCATGCCGACGTCGTCCTTGTCGCGAACGAGCGCACTCGAAAAGCATTGCCGTCGGGTGTCAGCGGAAAGGTGATTGTGCTTCCGGAGAACGGAGTCGATTTAGACGTCTGGAATGACGCGAATGACGACAATGGCGAGCCCACGCCACGCTTTGTATTTATTGGACGTCTCGTCGACTGGAAATCCGTTGATGTTGTGATTCGAGCCTTGACGGATGTCCCGGGCGCGGAATTGGAAATCATCGGCGAAGGCCCAATGACCGGTACTTGGAAGAGTCTTGCAGCCCATTTAGGATTGAGTGACAGGGTTCGCTTTGAAGGTTGGCTACCGCAACACGAGTGCGCGGCTCATCTTCGTTCAGCGACAGCGCTCGTTTTGCCTAGTCTTTACGAATGCGGAGGCGCAGTGGTACTGGAAGCGATGGCCATGGGCAAAGCGGTTATCGCAACCAACTGGGGTGGGCCCGCAGACTACGTGGACGCAACCAGCGGATTCCTCATTCAACCCGAAAGCGACGTCGCACTCATAAAGGGTTTTGCCACAGCGATGAAGATGCTGATCGATTCGCCCGAACTTGCGAAATCCATGGGCGCTGCAGGCCGCGAAAGCGTCATTCGCAATTTTGACTGGCAACGAAAGATTGACCGGATGATTTCCATCTACGGCGAACTCGCAGAATTGTCAAAGTCGAATCATGGCTTCGGCCAGGACCATATTTCACCAGCCTCAGTCTCAGAACAGCAGTAAATGGAATCTCTATCGAATATGAGAGAGCGTGACCTTACACTATGGCTGCCAGTCAGGTGCTGGCAATGAGTCTGGATGCCCAGCTCGGTTCGGAACCCATTGCGGCGATTGAAGGTCTCTCTGTCGAGACCTCCAACCAATCGGCGGGGCCCAGGCTTGTTTATCTTTTGAGCTGCTATCCGGCAGTTTCCCACACATTCTTTCTCAACGAAATCCGGGAACTGCGAAAGTTAGGACTCCTTATTGAAGTCGCCTCAATCAACGATCCTGACCGCGAACGCTCATTCATGCCAGCAGTTGAGGCCGAGGAAACGGAGAAGACTCATTACATCAAATCCCAGGGAATGACACAGGCCGCGGGCATTGCGCTGAAGACTCTTCTAGTTCGGCCGCAAGTATTCTTTCGGGGAGTATCAGCAGCTTTGCAACTTGGGCGGTGGAACACTGGAGCCACAGTCTACGCGCTTCTTTATCTTGCCGAGGCGCTTCTTTTGGGCGACTGGATGAGGTTGCGAGGACTGAGGCATCTGCATATCCATTTTTGTGGGCCGGTAGCAACCGTAGGAATGCTGGCTTCGATGGCGTGGGGATTCCCTTACTCGCTTACCGTGCATGGACCCGATGAATTCTACGACGTCGAGAAGTTCTATCTTCACAAAAAGATCGCTCACGCAGGTTTTATCCTCTGTATCAGCGAGTTTTGCCGGAGCCAATTGATGCGCGTATCGAGTCCGGAGCACTGGGACAAAATGCACATAGTCCGGCTAGGCGTCGATCCGAGCGTCTTCAAACCCTTGAAGTCGGAATCGCATGCAGACCGGGAACTGGTTGTTGTATGCGTGGGGCGATTGGTTCCCTCGAAGGGCCAACTGATCCTGCTGCAAGCGGCCGAACAGTTGGTTTTGCATGGTCATTCGATCCAAGTGCGCCTCGTCGGAGATGGACCGGACCGCGAACATTTGGAGGCGTTCGCGGCAAATAGCGCAGTCAGAGTGAGATTTGAAGGAAACAAAAGCCATGACGAAATCCGTCATATACTCGCCGAAGCCGATATTTTCGCTTTAGCAAGTTTTGCCGAAGGAGTTCCTGTAGCTTTGATGGAAGCCATGGCCATGGAAGTACCGTGCGTGAGCACCTGCATAGCCGGGATCCCGGAGCTGATTCGCGATGGACTCGAAGGGCTTCTCGTTCCGGCCTCATCAACTGAATCGCTGGCACTTGCGCTGCAACGGCTGATCGAAGATCCCGCACTGGGGCGCAGCCTGGGAGTCGCCGGAGCTAGACGCGTGATGGAGAAATACAATCTCTCGGAAAACACTCGCACCTTGGCGGGGGTATTCAAGGAACATATCCGCAATAACTGATCAATTATGAAAGCTAGGAAATCTGCATCGGATTCTTTTGACGTTTCGATCGTGATTGTATCCCTGAACACCCGCGAAGTTCTTCGCGAGTGCCTGCAATCGATCTTTCGTGAAGGCAGCGACCTGACAATTCAGGTGATCGTTGTCGATAACGCATCCACAGACGGATCTCCATCGATGATTGAAGCTGATTTCCCATGCGTCACGTTGATCCGGAGTGAAATCAATCTGGGTTTCGGCCAGGCGAACAATTTAGGATTCCGGTCGGCCACGGGACGGTATATTGTTCTGCTGAATTCGGACGCGTTTATTTCCGAAGGCACCCTTGAGCATTCTGTTGCGCACATGGATGCCAATCCAACTGCGGGGATTGGCGGCGGACGGCTGATCGGGCGCGACGGTGCTCCACAACCCTCGGCTCGCATGTTCCCGACTGTGTTCAGCGATCTGATTGTGCTCTCGGGTATCGCGGCACGATTCCCACGGTCGCGTTTCTTTGGCCATGCTGATCGCACATGGGCAGACGAAATGCAGCCAGCCGAAGTTGACTGGGTACCTGGAGCTTACTCGATTGTCCGGCCCGACGCCTTGGATGCAGCCGGCCCATTCGACCCTCGTTTCTTTCTCTATTACGAAGAAGTCGATCTCTGCTTAAGGATCAAGCAGAAGGGATACTCCGTCTGGTACTGGCCGGACATCTCGGTCATACATATCGGGGGTGAATCGTCACGCCAGGTTAAAACGCAGGAGCTCTCAAAGGCTGGATCGCAGCTGACTCTCTGGCGCATGCGGAGCATGCTGCTCTACTATCGAAAGAATCACGGCGTGGATGCATGGCTGGCGATGGTGACGGAGGTTATCTGGCATTGGCTCAGATGGCAAAAACGGCGATTGAGCGCGAATCCAAAGCGGCGCGCCGGCGCGAACTCCGACCGATTCCTCGTGTCAGTCATGCGACAGGCATGGCGCGAGACAAAGGGCGGGCACCTCTCTCCGGCGCAGCCATGGTGAAGAACACATCGAAGCAAGCTGCAGATCGGTCAGCCAGGAGACGCAATGCGCCGCGGACTTAAGAGCTTGATTGCATCTCTTCTTTCGTCGATTTACCGCATCACGGCGGAGACGCGACAAAATATCGATCGGATTTCGAGCCACGCCAGCCTTTCATCGGACTTGCAGAATCCACTAGATCCATCGGTAGTCGTGCTGGGACGCTCGCGGGTCTATGGTACTGGAATGATTCGCATCGGCCGCGGAACTCTCCTGTATCCCGCGCTACATCTCGAAACGGAAGAGAGCGGATTGATCTCAATTGGCGAGCGAGTGGTTATTTCACGCGGGGTGCATCTCGCCTCACGAGCTTCGATCATTATCGGCGATGGAACAATGATCGGTGAATATTCAAGTATTCGCGACGCAAATCACGCACGGGTTCCAGGGCTGCCGATTCGCAACTCTGGCCATATCGCACAGCCTATCGAAATCGGAAGAGAGGTCTGGATCGGGCGCGGCGTGGCGGTGCTAAGCGGTGTCAAGATCGGCGACGGCGCAACAGTAGGGGCGAATGCGGTTGTCACGCATGATGTGCCGCCCGGAGCAACGGTAGCGGGTGTCCCCGCTCGACCTGTCGGAGTAAAGATAGCCCGCTGAGCGAGGCGCAGCGGCTTGCGGATTCAATTTCCCTTCTCTTGGATCCACGGGGCCTCGAAGCCTAATCCTGATGTAGCCAGCCGGATTGAGCTGCTTTCTAAGTCAAAAGTGGTCCGGCCATTTCAAACCGAAAGAACTCGTAGAAGGCAGGAATGAGTACATATCCTCTGCAAATTTCCGTGGTCGTGATCGGACGCAACGAAGGCCAGCGGCTCGCCCGCTGCCTTGAGTCCGTTGCGCAGGTTAGAGGCGTTTCTGTGCGTGAGCTCATTTATGTCGATTCCTCCTCGACAGACGGTAGTCCGCAACTGGCTGTCGAGTTTGGCGCTGCCGTAATCGCGCTTAACTCCGAACGGCCCACCGCGGCTCTTGGCCGAAACGCCGGCTGGAGGCTTGCAACGTCTGAAATCGTTCTCTTCCTTGATGGAGATACCGAGGTAGATCCCGACTTTCCCCTTGCAGCGTGTGAAGCTCTCACCCGACAACCTTCTACGGCTGCGGTTTGGGGCAATCTGCGCGAAGTTCATCCGGAAGCATCCATATACAACCGCGTACTTGACCTCGATTGGATTTATGCGCCAGGATTCACCGAGTTTTGCGGCGGCAACGTATTAATGCGACGGACTCCGCTGCTTGAACTCGGAGGATTCGATGAGACTCTGATAGCCGGCGAAGAGCCTGAACTCTGCCGGCGAATGAGAGCCTTGGGTTATGCCATCCTGCATATCGACCACTCGATGGCGAGGCACGATTTGCAGATGACTTGCTGGAGTCAATATTGGAGGCGTGCGATTCGATCTGGCCATGCGTATGCCGAAATATCCGACCGCTTTCGCGGCAGCGACGATCCCTTCTGGACTGCCGACCGCTGGAGTAACATTCTGCGTGGCGGCTTTTGGATCGTAACACTCGTTCTATCAATGATTGCTGCTGTTCGATTTGGCCTCCTCCCCATTGCCCTTTGGATCGGCCTTGTATTCCTAGTGGTGGTGCGAACGGCATGGAAGGCTCGCTGGAAAACGGATAACCGTCTGACCCTTCTCCTATATGGCTTTCATTCCCATCTACAGCAAGTGCCAATCCTGGTGGGACAATTGCAGTATGAACTAAGCAAAAAGCGTCGCCAGGCGCGCGAACCGCTCGAATACAAAGAGCGGCGAGTCGATTGAGTCAGATCTTCGCTTTGCGATCGTGTGTCCTCCGCGCTGTTTCTTGCGCATGCTATTTGCATTTGAGGACGACCCAAACAGCATGATTCAGAAGCGCAGGCGCAAAAAGCTACAAACGGCCATCGAAGAAGATGGCCGTTCGTATGGGCAATGCCTTGATTGTGATCAGTTCGTGAAAGTCCAGGACATTATTTGCTGCACCGCGGTATTCTTTCCGGTGCTTCCGGTGAAGCCAACGTATGCCGTAGTCGCGCCGACGGTTGCCGGAATGTTCACCGCGAATTGCTTGGTGACATTCGCTCCGGTTTTGGTGTCAGTGAGGGTAAGCGTGAGGGTCGTTCCGTTGTACACAACATGTGCGTGGATGATATCGCCGCTTGCCAGATCGACCCCGCTGCTACTCAGATCCGTCGACGTGGTGGTCGGCAATGCACCGTTTAAGAAAACTCCAGTCGAATCGGGGCCCTCACCAGCATTGTCGTAAATGTCGAACTTCACAGCCACGCTACGCTGAATGCCCTGATAGCCAAGCCCGCTACCGCCGTTCCCGAGAGCCCAGATTCCTTTGGGGTCATTCTGGATGGTGAAAGTGAAGCCATCAGCGACAGCATAGAGAGCTCTGAAGTTGAAGTCCGTCTTGAAGCTGCTTACGGGAACTTTCGTGGTAGACCACGCGCTTCGAACTTCGGCGCTTCCCCCATCTGTCAATTGGAGATATCCACCTGTTACTGTAGCTCCGTAGTTCAATGACAAGTTATTGACGGTAAATCCGCCACTTGCGTAGTTGATATACTGCAGCGACCCACTCGAGGATCCAGTGGCAATCGTGTAGGCTGCCATTGCTGGCGGGCTGTTGTAGTAGCCCCTCTTCACAGCGATCGCTTTCAGTGTCTTAGAAGCGCTAACCGTAATTGGGCCGGTATATTTTGCAGACGACGTCGTGGGAGTGCTTCCATCCGTGGTGTAGTACATCGTCGTCCCATTCATGGGCGCAATGCTTGTCACCGTCTGTGCCGTGGGATAAGTTCCGCCCGTGGGGCTGAACGACGGTGGAGGAAGTGTGCCTGCAAGCAGCGACGAAGCACTGATACTGAACGACGCGGAGGATACGGCGCTATTGTTATAGCCTGCCTTGACCGCCATGGCCCGCAATGTAAGAGATGCGCTCACCGTGATCGCGCCTGAGTAGATGGCCGAAGAGGTGGTAGGGGTGCTGCCATTTGTCGTGTAGTAAATTGTTGTGCCAGTTGTAGAATCGCCGAGGCTGACAGACTGGGCTGAATTGAATACTCCGCCCGCGGGATTGATGCTCGGGGCCGGCAGCGTGCCAGGGGAAATGGTGTAGGACGCCGACGCCACGGCACTGTTTGTGTAGCCCGTCTCTACTGCGATTGCCTTCAGAGTCTGAGTCGCACTCACTGTGATTGCGCCCGCATACTGCCCGGAGGCAGTCGTTGGAGTGGTTCCGTTGGTCGTGTAATAGATGGTCGTGCCGGCTGTTGAGTCGCCGATGCTGACGGACTGCGCCGTTGTGTAACTTCCGCCTGCTGGGCTGAATGTGGGCAATGGAAGGCTTCCCTGTGAGATTGTGTACGACGCGGAACTTACCGCGCTGTTGGAATAGCCTGTCTCTACCGCGATCGCCTTCAGGGTCTCCGTTGCGCTCACCATAATGGCGCCCGTGTACTTCGTCGACGCTGTCGTCGGTGAGGTTCCGTTGGTCGTATAGTAGATGGTCGTGCCGGTGGTCGAGTCGCTGATGCTAACCGTCTGTGCCATTGTATAAGTTCCGCCTGCAGGGCTGAATGTGGGCACTGGAAGGCTTCCCTGTGAGATTGTGTACGACGCTGTCCCTACCGCACTATTGGAATAGCCGGTCTTCACAGCGATTGCCTGAATTGTTTGAGACGCGCTAACTGAAATTCCGCCAGTATAAATCGTTGATGAAGTAGTCGGAGTTGTTCCGTTCGTGGTGTAGTAGATCGTTGTACCCGGTGTCGTATCGCTGATGCTTACCGTTTGCGTGCTTGAATACGTCCCACCTGCCGGCGAGAATGTTGGAGCTGGCAGTGAGGTATTGATGGTATAAGCTGCCGATGCGACAGGACTGTTTGCATAGCCGGTTTCAACTGCAATGGCCTGCAGCGTTTCTGATCCGCTCACCGAGATGGCGCCCGAGTACGTCGCCGATGACGTGGTCGGTGTGGACCCGTCGGTGGTGTAGTGGATGGTAGCGCCAGGGGTCGAGTCGCTGATGGTCACCGATTGCGACGACGTGTAGGTTCCGGCCGCGGGCGCAAACGTCGGCGAAGCGGCTTGCGACAGACCCCCCGCAGTGTAATCCAATGCGGTCACAGAATAGGGTGGCAAGGTTACCGAGCCCGGGCTCGAAAGACTCGAGGTCTCAATGGAGACTGCCGCAGCCGCCTGATTCGTCGCCGAACCGGTGGCCGCTTCGTTCAAATCATTGAGCGAAGACGGTGCAAGTTGCCTCTGTGTGACGGCGCCCTGGGGCGGGTTGGTTCCCGCGAAGTTGATGGTGTGGCTATTGGTCAGATCGGTGTTGATCAGGACCATCGAGCGCTGCGTGCCATTCATGAAGCAGAAGGCGTACAGATAAGGCACATTGTTCATCGCGGGCAAGGGCGAAAATCCGTTTGGTGAACCGGCGAAATTATACGTTGGATTGTTGCTGATCGGGCAGGAGTACATCGGGCCAATAATCGATTGGTTTACCAACTGTGGCCCAAGGAACGTGGGCCTCACATTGTTCGTCGCTCCCCCCATGTCGATCACGTTGCCCCACAGCTTTGGTCCCAGACTTCCGTTCTGCTTGTATTCCGTCAGCGAGAAGAAGTTCTGTGCCCCAATGCCGTAGTACTGAATGTTCAACAAGGGCTGCAGGGCCATCGCTACGCCCTCGCCGGCTCCGGCGTTGATGCGGTCCAGGTGAGTCTGGTCGATTCCACCGCCAAGAGTGTCCTGGCCCCATTCGTAAATGTTCACGTTGCAGCGCGACGTCCCCGATGCCCCGCAGGTGGTCTGCGACTGGTAGTCGTGAACCGATTGATAGAAATTCCTGACGTCGGCAGGGTTCGTGGCCTTCATGTACGGATCGATCATCGCCGGCTGCCACAGGGCTGAATCCGTGCTGAAACTGCTGACAGACCCATACATGTAGCTCTCGATTTCAATCGAGTCGGGATGCGCCTTGGCAATTGCCGTATCCACCGACCAGCTCACGGCGGTCTGTGCATTCATCACCAGGTCAAACGGTGCCGATGTATAGCTGCTGCTGGCACGCATCGCCGCAAAGATGTCTCGGGCGCGCGAGCTGTAGTCGTAGTAGTACTCGTTGCTTGGCGCTGTCGCGCGGTATCCGAGATTCTGCCCGATGAACGAGCCATTGTTCCAGCACTCATTGCAGAACGAAAGATGTATCTTCGAGAACACCGTAGTCCATGGATCGCCCTGGCCCAGCGCGACGCGCCGATTGCCATAAGGTGTTCCGGAAGTCCCGGCTAGAAACTCAATAAGGTTCGTTGCGTCGGTCGTAGAGAACGTTACTGGGACTTCGAGATAGGGCTCCGCGTTCAAGAACTTGCAGATTACAAGGTAGTCCTCAAGCGAAAGATTTTCGGAACCAGCGCCATTAGGACCGACAAAGTAGCCCGTACCGCTGCTGGTTGGGCCGTGCGCGTAATCCGGATTGGTCCAATTGTCCAGAGTCTCCGCATTCTGGTTGACCCAATAACGGAAGGCTGCAGGGTTGTTTGCCATGGACGGGCCGTAGAACTTCTGCAGGGTCTGAATCACTTCATCGCGAAGCACGGTGTCGTTGTTCGGATCTGTTCCCGTTTTCTCGAAGCTGACGTTATCCAACAACACAGATCCGCCGGTTACATTGATCGATACCTGCGCATTTCCCGGTGCGGTGCCTCCGGCCGTCTCTGTGGCAGAGCAGGTCCAGGTATATTGCGCCCAGCTGCCTGCCAGTTTGCTCGTAAAGGAGCCGCAGTTGAAGCCGCCCGAGGAGATTCGCTTTGCATTTGCTGTCAGCGTTGGCGTACCTGAACCGACCTTGGCCCAGAATGACAGTTCATATGTTCCGTTCATCATTACGAAGATGTTGTCTGTGTTCTCGCTGTCGAAGTACCAGTTCGCGGTCGCGGACGACCCCGCCGCTGTGGCATTCAAGTTCAACGCTTGTGTCCCGCATGTTGGGCACAAATCGTTTGTGTCAGAAAGCATCTGCGCTCCTCCGCTGACGCTTCCCCATATTCCGCCTAACCCGCCACTCTCCCACCACGATTCCGGTGTGGGAAAAACCCTCTTACTCAGGACGATGACATCACCAACGCTGAACGGCGCAGCACAACCCGAAGACATAGTCACGGTTGGATCGACCCAGGCCGCCGTAGATGTGGGATAGTTTGGGCCTGTGTTCGAAGCGATGGTCCCGGTACATCCCAGCTCCGCACCACCCGATTGAGTCTCCACGACCTTGAAGGTGCCCCCAGCCCAGTAGTTCGCCGGAACCGTATCCCACTTGTCGGGAACTGTGAAGGTGGTCGTCGTACCCGCTGCCGCGAGAGCCCAGATCTGCTGATCAATCAGTGGCTCAAACCCTGGATCGTTTGATCCAATCAGATTCTTCAGAATCTGACCGTTGTCCCAGTAATCAATTGCTCCGATGTTGACGCCGACGCGATTGGTATTGCTGCGCAGAACCGAGCTGTCGTTCAGAGAAAGAGTCTGTGCATAGATTGAAATCGGCAAAAATGCCGAAAGGATAGCGGCAAATGTAATGAACGGTCGCGCCGTAGTGTTCTTCATCGTATAACGCTCCTCAATCTCTAACGCAGACTCCGAGATCTGCGCAGCTTCTGTCCGGGGAGTGAGTGCAGCCTCCCTTGTTGGGAGTTTCGTTGCACTGGCATCACCAAAATGAAGCGGTCGTTTGTGAAGTAACTCTAACCATAGTTACCATAAGGTCTCGTGACTTGTGTCACTTTAGTGTTACTTCAAGATTACGTAGGTCACGCGTAACAGATCGGCATTAACTATCTCATCTACAATCATTTGCGGAAGTTAACTTGGGCCGTGAGTAAAATCGCCCGGCCCCTTAATGCAGCCGGTCTCGATTACCACCACCTCAAAAGTGGTAGTCCAGAAAACCTGATCTAGTCCTCTGCTTTCCACTGGACATGGCTAAAACCCATGCAGTTGCGTGAGGGTAGGCAAAATTTCAGAGGTATATGGGTTAAACACACTTTCACGCACCATCAACGAAGCCGATGGATTGGGTCCTCAAGTTGCAGGTTTGAAGTGCGCTTCTAAGGTCGCGGTAATCTATTTTCGCCGGCTAGAGTTTCGCGAATCATGACAAAGGCTTTTTTCTGACGCCGCGATGGTCCATTTGAAGGCGCTTCATCAGCAAGGCAGGAAGCAAATCACTATGAGAAGTATTGTCTTACCTTAAGGTATTTGGAAACGCTTCAACAACGACGAGTCTTCTATCGCCCGTAATGTTGTGAATTCCCGAAAACAACCCGGTTCTTATTGACCAGTTCGTTAACTTTATAAAAACACACGGAGCCATGGATTGCAATGTCGCGAGGATGCTGAAGATCGAGCGTCCGCCCGCCCCCGCCGTGAGTGAAGCGTTTCGTGTGCAATTCAAGGACGGGAGATGTTCCACGTGGAACATTCCCTCTTACATGCGATATGACGTCCGATGATTTATTCCACGATCCCTAAAATTCGAAGCTTTCTATTGGCGTCATGCCTGTATCCGCCTATATCCTGAACATGCATTGAAACCTTCTGCTCTTACCTCGGGACTCGGATTCATTCCGAGGGTAACGATTCTTTGAATACTTCCTCCCTTGGCGGATCACAACACTTGTCTGAGATTTACGCACAAGTGCATTCCGCCGTTTGCCTTGACAAGGATCTGCATGAAAAGGACTTTGGAATTTTTCCCTATCGCTCTTGCTTCCGTCGTTTTGGGTCTGGCATCTTTTTCGATTTCTGCTCAAACGTTGTCTCTAAACGACGGCACGGTTGTGCGCAGCAACACCCATCGTGTGGGAATCAATATTGGTGCGATCGATTATTGGGATAACGGACAGATTCTGAAGAATCTGATTGGATCGAGCAATCCAGGGTTTGAGCCGTTGCTTGATCAGCAAATCTGGGCTCTCGCGGCAGCGGGTACGACGACGACCTTCACGATTCCGGACAAGTGGGACACGGTTCCCTCAAACTACTGGGCCGGTGGAACTTTCAAGGTCGTGGAGTCTCAATTAGGTGGCGCGGAGCGCAGATGCGCAGGAACCATTGCTTCGAACACCGGACCGAACTTTCCCTCATCAGCAGAAAAGGAACTTGATCCAACGGTCACTGTATCCTCGAGCTGTGCTGCGCCGTTCAATGTTGGCGACATCGTCATTATGAGTAAATCGGTATTTCCCACGCCGGAATCATGGTGGGAGAAAGGGGCCATTGGCGGAACGGCCGGAACCATCTCTGGAGGTGCGAAACTTCTCTCGGACTATTCCGATCTGTGCGCCACATGCGGCAAACAGGCCATCAACATGAATGCGAATGTTGTGGGATCGAAGGCCACCGTTGCCTGGTACTACGACAGCCTTAGCACCGACAACATTTTTGTCCTCATGAATGGAACCTATCAGCTGTCATTCTGGGCCAAAGCCGCTTCTGGCGCCCCAACCCTGACAGCAAATGCAAGGCGAATCTCATCGGGCGGCTTCAATTGCGGCTCCTTCACGAGCAAACTGACAGGAAGTTGGGCACAGTACAAATGGACCTGCCTTGCCTCAGAGACGGGGGGAGGAACCGCTCCGGGAAATGCGCAGGTTGCAATCAGCGTAACCGGCGGATCCGTTTATCTGGACAATGTCAGCTTCGAGAAGACGGGCACCGATCCGAACAACGACACCGTGCTTCGCGATGAAGTGATTCAGACTTTACGGAAGTTCTACGGCCCCTCGTCCGTTACTCATCCCACCACGTTTCGCTATTGGGTAAACCAGAACGGTGAGAATCTCGACCATTGGACGAAGCCTGACTTCGCTCATGGGCCGACCACCAGCGGGACGGGCTACTTTGTCAGCCCCAATGGCGCAGGGTCTGAGAATCTCTCGCTCGAGGATTACCTCGTG
>WNGL01000045.1_pt1 | contig 139111 bp, 128 predicted proteins | sample 5400591 | NCBI WGS metagenome assembly WNGL01 (sample SAMN13153377, study PRJNA577476) | soil metagenome | isolation source: 80 cm soil or saprolite under Garry oak tree replicate 1 | place: USA:California | collected 2016-06-15 | reverse complement strand
AGACCGAACGTCGCGAGGTCGATGTCCCAGGATTCAATCAGCGGATCCAAGAACGAGACGCAGTTCTCAGCGGACACGTGGAAGATGTCCGTATCGAGGAACTCGAGCACGATGACCCGCATCTCCTCATAGCTGCGGCCGCCGAGTTGGGCCACCATGCGGAGCCAGTAGTCATTGTCGAGTTCGTCTTTCGCCACGCGCTTGACCACATCCAGCAGCTTCTGGGTGACCAGGCGTTCGAGCTCGCCGAAGGGCTGCTTTTCAAAGATCGCGCGGACGTGTTTTTCCGTCTCACGATTGCACTTGCGCAGGATCAACTCACGAAATTCGTGATACAGGGGTACGGGTGCCTCCCCCAATTCCCGCTTCAATTCTTCCTTGCGCTGCAGTTCCGCCAGCTTCGCCAGCTCCCCGCTCGGGAGCTTCAAGAACTTGTCGATCCGGGCATAGATATCGGTGCGGTTCGGCGCGGGGGGCGCCTTCTTCCGAGTGAGTAATTGCGATATGTAGGAGTCGGTCACGCGGGCCGCGCGGGCGAGATCCTGCTGCTCCAACCCCAATTCCTCCAGTCGGTGCCGGATCACAAATGGGACATCCACGGGATTCCTCCTCGGGCCGACTTGGGTCATTAACCGTAATAGGTGCACCATTGGGACAGATGGCTGTAAGTCAATTGGTGTACTTGACAAGTTAAGTACATGAATATACACTCAAAAACCTACAACTTCTAGTAGTTAACCAAGATGCGCTTGTAAACCACTGGCGCGGGTCCACTTCAGGTGGGGGCGGAGCATGATGGCTACTGCGACGAAGTCCAAGCTGAAGATCTTCCCGCTCGCCGATCGGGTGGCGATCCGGCCGATGGAAGAGACCCAGGAGATGAAAGGTGGTCTCTACATCCCGGACACGGCCAAGGAGAAGCCGATCCAGGGTGAGGTCATCGCGGTCGGGCCCGGCCGGATGGAAAAGGGCCAGCGGGTCCCGATGGAGCTTAAGGTCGGCGACCGGGTCGTGTACGGGAAGTACACCGGCTCGCAGGTCGAGCTGGAGGAGGAAGAGATCATCCTGATCAAGGAATCCGACGTCATCGCGAAGCTCAGCTGAGCGAGGGAGGAATAGATGGCTGCCAAGTACCTCGAATTCAATACAGAGGCCCGCTCGCGGCTCAAGCGAGGCGTGGACCAGCTGGCAAACGCGGTGAAGGTCACCCTCGGTCCGAAGGGTCGCAACGTCGTCATCGACAAGAAGTTCGGGAACCCGACCATCACCAAGGACGGGGTCACCGTCGCGAAGGAGATCGAGCTCGAAGACGCGATCGAGAACATGGGCGCCCAGATGGTGAAGGAAGTGGCGACCAAGACCTCCGATATCGCCGGAGACGGCACGACCACCGCGACGGTGCTGGCGCAGGCGATCTTCCGCGAGGGCCTGAAATCGGTCACCGCGGGCGCCAACCCGATGTCGCTGAAGCGCGGCATCGACAAGGCGGTCGAGTTGGTGGTGGAGGAGTTGAAGCGGATCTCCGCGCCCACCAAGGGCCGAAAGGAGATCGCGCAGGTCGGCACCATCTCCGCCAACGGGGACAAGGAGATCGGCGACAAGATCGCCGACGCGATGGAGAAGGTGGGCAAGGACGGCGTGATCACGGTGGAGGAGGCGAAGGGTCTCGAGACCACGCTCGAGACGGTGGACGGGATGCAGTTCGACCGTGGCTACCTGTCGCCCTACTTCATCACCGATCCGGAGAAGATGGAGGTCGTGCTCGAGGACGCGTACGTCCTGGTGCACGAAAAGAAGATCTCCACCATGAAGGACCTGCTCCCGGTCCTCGAGAAGGTGGCGCAGGCGGGCAAGCCGCTGCTCATCATCGCCGAGGACGTGGAGGGGGAGGCGCTGGCGACGCTGGTGGTCAACAAGCTGCGTGGCACGCTGAAGGTCTGCGCGGTGAAGGCCCCGGGCTTCGGCGACCGGCGCAAGGAGATGCTCACGGACATCGCGACCATCACAGCGGGCAAGGTGATCTCCGAGGAGCTGGGCTTGAAGCTCGAGAACGCTGTGCTCGACGATCTCGGCCACATCAAGCGCATCTTGGTGGATAAGGACAACACCACCCTGATCGGCGGCAAGGGCAAGCAGGCCGACATCCAGGGCCGCATCGGCCAGATCCGTGCGGCGATCGAGAAGTCCACGTCGGATTACGACAGGGAGAAGCTGCAGGAGCGGCTCGCGAAGCTTGCGGGCGGCGTCGCGGTGATCAACGTCGGCGCGGCTACCGAGACCGAAATGAAGGAGAAGAAGGCCCGGGTCGAAGACGCGCTGCACGCGACCCGCGCCGCGGTCGAGGAGGGCATCGTGCCGGGCGGCGGTGTCGCGCTCTTGTGGTGCCGGAAGCCCCTCGACAAGGTCCGGGGCGGCGATGACGACGAGAAGACCGGCATCGAGATCGTCCGCCGCGCGCTCGAGGAGCCGATCCGGATCATCGTTGAGAACGCGGGTGCCGAGGGCGCGATCGTCGTGGGGAAGGTGAAGGCCTCGGCCAAGCTCAACTTCGGCTACAACGCCCAGACCGATGAGTACGAGGATCTGGTCGCGGCCGGCGTCATCGACCCGACCAAGGTCACCCGCACGGCGCTGCAGAACGCCGCGTCCATCGCGGGACTGCTCCTCACCACCGAGTGCGTCGTGGTGGAAAAGAAGGAGAAAGAGAAGATGCCCGCGATGCCAGGCGGCGGTGGCATGGGCGGGATGTATTGAGCGGAGCGACGCTGTAAAACACGCACAGGCACGCGTAGTAGGCACGTAGGTTCACGTCGGAGTAGCCAAGGAGTCGATATGTACGCACGCAACGTGACCATGCATCTGAAGGCCAACACGGCCGGTGAGTTTACCCAGACGCTCGAGAGGGACGTCCTGCCCCTGCTGCGGAAGCAGAACGGTTTCAAGGACGAGATTTCGTTCGTTGCCGCGGACCGCTCCGAAGCGGTTGCGATCAGTCTGTGGGACCGGCGAGAGGACGCGGACAACTATAGCCGCGACATCTATCCGCAGGTGCTGACGAGCTTGGCGAAGGTGGTTGAGGGAACGCCGAAGGTTGAGGCCTTCGAGGTCTCGAACTCGACCTTCCACCAGATCGCCGCAAAGAACTAGGGCCGACCGATCGGTTCGGGGAAGGGGGGCGGGCCGAGTCCGCCCTTCTTTTCTCGTCCGTCAGCGTCGCGCGTGTGAGGTATGGCACGACTCACCATCGTGGTAGACGGATGGATCTGGAAGGTGTATCCCACGGGCCGAGTCACCGTTTATGGGAAGGATGAGTTTGGGTTGCTGTTCGAGCTCGGGACCGGCCCCGAGCGCAAGCGCCGCTTTACTCGCTATTCGCCTCTGGGATCCAAGAGTCCTGACGCATCTCTCGCGGAGCTTAGTGAGCGGCAGCTGCTGGACTTCTTCCGCCAATCGCAGCCCGCGTGGACGTCGCCCGAGGGTGGATACGGGGTGCGTTGAACGGAGCGCCGCAGGAGCGCGCTCACAGGGGGGGTCTCCACGCCTCAAGACGATCGACCCCCTGACTGCCTTTCAGGGGGTCGTCGCACCGTGAGCTTCAATGTGAGTTTCTCACCACGCTCGGCTGTGAATGCAGCCGTGAGTTTCATCCGCTCGCCGCGAGAGCCGTGGGAGCACGATGACGGGACCGTCGGCCCCGTTGTTACCACCGTTGTTACCGCGTTGTAACGTCATGCGCCAGGCGGGATTCGAACCCACGACCTTCGGCTCCGGAGGCCGACGCTCTATCCAGCTGAGCTACTGGCGCAGAATACTGGACGCCTAGGCGCCGAGACGCCGAGGAAAAACAGTCGGGGCGAGAGGATTTGAACCTCCGACCTCCTGGTCCCGAACCAGGCGCGCTAACCGGACTGCGCTACGCCCCGTCACTACGAGTTGGTAATGCGCCCAGAGGGAGTTGAACCCCCAACCTCTTGATCCGTAGTCAAGCGCTCTATCCAGTTGAGCTATGGGCGCGAGGTGGGCGGTACAAGACTCGAACTTGTGACCTCCACGATGTCAACGTGGCGCTCTAACCAACTGAGCTAACCGCCCGGAAAACTGAACGACGGAACGATGGTACGATGGAAAGATGGTGTGGGTGCAGACTTTCCATCTGTCCATCGTTCCGTCTTTCCGTCGGCAATAGCGGGGGTGGGATTTGAACCCACGACCTCCGGGTTATGAGCCCGGCGAGCTACCAGACTGCTCCACCCCGCGTCGCTTGAATCCGTTGGACTGTTGGACGGTTGGAAAGTGAAAGGAAAACCTTCCAACGTTCCACCTTTCCGACCTTCCAACCTCCCAGAGCGGGAAACGGGACTCGAACCCGCGACCCCAACCTTGGCAAGGTTGTGCTCTACCAACTGAGCTATTCCCGCGCGCCGCAAAAATCTAACCCCTGAGCGGGGCTCAATCTACCGTCCCCTACCGTCTCCTACCGTCGCTAGCAGTGGAGGCGAGGGGGATCGAACCCCTGACCTCGTGAATGCCATTCACGCGCTCTCCCAACTGAGCTACGCCCCCATTATATTTGCGGCCCCGCAAACGACCCGGCGGGAACACGGCATCTTACCGGGACGTTCTGGCGGTGTCAAGCGATTTCCTTGTATTTGATGAACTTTTCGCCCCTGTGCGCTGTATCACAGGCAACTTTATAGAGCCCCCGATGCCCAAGCAGACCCGCAAGAAGAAGACCACCCGCCCCGCCCGCCCGCGCGCCGCGAAGGCGGCGGCGGCCGCTCCGGCCCCCAAGGCCGAGGCGAAGGCGAAGGCCCCCGCCAAGAAGCGGGGGCGGCGTCGCGGTCTGCTCACCGGGCTCGGGCACCACGAGCACGAGCGCGACATCCTCGACCAGTACCTGCACGAGGTCTCCAAGACTCCGCTGCTGACGCAGAAGGAGGAGATCGCCCTCGCCCGGAAAGTCCGCGCCGGCGACCAGGACTCGATGCAGGAGTTGGTGAAGCGGAACCTCCGCTTCGTCATCTCGGTCGCGAAGAAGTACCAGAACCGCGGCCTGCCGCTCACCGATCTGATCGGCGAGGGGAACGTCGGGCTGCTCACCGCCGCCCGGAAGTTCGATCCCGACCAGGGCGTGAAGTTCATCTCCTACGCGGTGTGGTGGATCCGCCAGGCGATTCTCGCGGCGCTCGCGCGTCAGGGCCGCACCGTCCGCGTGCCGCTCAACCGCACCGCGGACCTGTCGCGCATCGTCCGGACGGCGGAGTATTTGCGCCAGACGCTGCGGCGCGAGCCGACGCCCGAGGAGATCGCCGACGCGACCAAGCTGTCGCTCGAGGTCGTGCAGTCGCTCGCCGCCCTCAACACGGGTGACGTGCGGCTCGACGCGCCGCTCGATCCCGACGGTGACCGCTCTCTGATCGAGCGCTTCATCGCCGAGGACCTGCCGGACACCGAAGACCAGGCGATGGACCGCTTCCTGTCCGACGAGATCGAGCAGGCGCTGAACACGCTGCAGCGGCGCGACGCCAAAGTGCTGCGGCTCTACTTCGGTCTCGACGGCGGGCGGGAGCATACGCTCGAAGAAATCGGCGGCATGCTCGGCGTCACGCGTGAGCGCGTGCGCCAGTTGCGCGATCGGGCGCTGAAGCGGTTGCGTGACGGAGACGTGGGCAAGGCTCTCGCGAGCTTCGCCGCCTAAAGCGAGTGGCCAGGAGAAATCCTGGCCACTTTCGTTTCGCGCTGTAGCTTCTCCACCGTGATCGATGCGATCGGTCGCCGGGCCGTCGCCGCCGTCGAGGCGGTCGGCCGGGTGGGCCACTTCATTCTAGACACCGTGCGCGCCCTCCCCGACATCGCGACGTGGGCCGGGCCCGCCATCGTTCAGATGCGCCGCATCGGGGTCGACTCCATCCCCGTGACCCTGTTCATCGCCGCATTCACCGGCGTCGTCCTCGCCCTCCAGGCTTCCTACACGTTCACGGGCACGGTCCCGCTCTATTTCGTCGGCACGCTGGTCGGCAAGACGATGATGCTCGAGCTGGGCCCGGTGCTCGCCGGGCTCGCGCTCGCCGGGCGCGTCGGCGCGAGCATGGCCGCCGAGCTGGGCACGATGAAGGTCACCGAGCAGGTGGACGCGCTCGAGACGCTCGCCTACGACCCCCAGAGCTACCTCGTGGTGCCGCGCGTCCTCGCGGGCACGGTCATGTTCCCGGTGATCATCGTGTTCGCCATCGCCACCGGGATCGTCACGGGATGGCTCACGAGCCTCGTCCTGCTCGACCTCTCGACACCGGACTTCCTGAAGGGATTGAAGCTGTTCTACCGCTTCAAGGACACCTGGTTCGGGCTCTTCAAGAGCGCGACGTTCGGCGCGACGATCACGCTGGTGGGCTGCATCGTGGGCCTGTCGACGCGCGGTGGCGCCGAAGGCGTGGGGAAGAGCACCACGCGGGCCGTCGTCTACTCGGCCGTGCTGATCCTGCTGCTCGACGCCTTCTGGGCCGTGCTGCTGCTGTGATCGAGTTCCAGGACGTGCACAAGGCGTTCGGCGCGAAGCCGGTGCTGGCCGGCCTGTCGCTCGAGATCGCAGACGCCGAGACGCTCGTCATCATCGGCTACTCGGGGACGGGCAAGAGCGTGGCGTTGAAGCACATCGTCGGCCTGTTGCACCCCGATGCCGGCGACGTCATCGTTGACGGCCTGGCGGTGTCGACGCTCGATCGCGACGGCCTGACGACGTTGCGCCGGGGCATCGGCTACGTGTTCCAGTTCGCGGCCCTGTTCGATTCCATGACCATCGCCGACAACCTGGCGCTGGGCCTGCGCCGCCGCGGGCTCTCGGACGAAGAGATCGAGGACCGCGTGCGCGAAGCCCTGGCGCTCGTGGATTTGACCGGTACCGAAGCGCAGCTGCCGGCCGAGCTGTCGGGCGGTATGCGCAAGCGTGTGGGCATCGCGCGCGCCATCGCGCTCCGCCCGCGCTACATCTTGTACGACGAGCCGACGACGGGGCTCGATCCGGTCACCTCCGCCGTGATCGACCGCTTGATGGTTCGGACCCGTGAGCACCTGGGTGTCACCGGGGTAGTGGTGACGCACGACATGCGCAGCGCGTACACCGTGGGCGACCGCATCGCGATGTTGTACGAGGGCCGGATCCGCCAGGTGGGCACGGTCGCGGAGATTCAGGAGACGGAGGACCCTGTGGTGCGGCAGTTCATCGAGGGACGCCCCGAGTGAAGCGCGAGAACGAGTTCGCCGTCGGCCTCGTGGTCATCGCGGCGCTCGCCCTGGTGGTCGGGGGTGCCCTGTGGCTCTCCGGCGCGCACCTCGGCAAGACCGAGGCGGTGTACATCGCGCGCTTCCGGACCGTCGGCGGGCTCGGCGTCGGCAACCCGGTGGTGCTGCGCGGCGTGCGCGTGGGGCGGGTGGAGGCGATCCGTCTCGCGCCCGGCAATTGGGTCGAGGCGGACCTGAAGATCTACGCGGGCGTGACGGCGCCGCCGAAACCCGCGGTGATCGCGGCGTCGGCATCGCTGTTCGGCGAGTGGGCCGCGACGCTCATCTCGAGCGACCCGCTCCCCACCGATCCCAACGTGCGCCAGGCCCTGGTCGAGGCTCAGAACGCGGGGGGCGGCAAGTGGCCCGGCGCCACGCTCCCCGACATCGGGCAACTGACGGCGCAGGCGAGCCGTATTGCGACCGACATCGGCACCGTCGCGGCGCGCGTCCAGACTGCATTCGATTCCCAGGCCGTCTCCGACCTGCGCCGCTCGATCCACGACTTCGGTCAGATCGCGGACCGCCTGGCGCGCGTGACGAACGAGCAGGCCGACGTCATCGGCAACGTCGGGTCGAATCTGAGCAAGGGATCGGACGTGCTGGCGCAGGCCGCCACCGATCTGCAATCGGCGCTAGGGCGCGTCGACTCGGCGACCAACCAGGGACAGCTCGCGACCATCCTCAATAACACGGCCGCCGCCAGCACCGACCTGCGCTCGGCGTCTCAGGACTTCCGGGCCCTCATGGGCGCCGCCAACAAAAACCAGGAAAGTCTCGTGCGCGTGCTCGTCGGGGCCGACACGGTGCTGTCACGCATCGCGAATCGCAGCGGCACGCTCGGCCTGATGGTGGGCGACTCCGCGTTGTACCGCGAGACGACGCTCACGATGATCCAGCTGCGGCAGCTCTTGTCCGACATTCAGGCAAATCCGCGGAAGTATTTCACGTTCAGCGTGTTCTGAGCATGAGATCACGCGCCACCCCACCGCTCCCACGCTCGAAGCGTGGGCCCGAAGCATCACTGCGCCTCAGGCGCAGTGCATCTCTGGGCCCACTCTTCAGAGTGGGAACGGGGCGATAGCGTCGCCCATGTCCCCCCGCAAGAAACAGAGCCGCGCCCAGCGCGAAACCAGCGCCGGAGGGGTCGTCTTCCGACGCGAAGCTGGGGTCGCACGCTTCCTTTTGATCCGCGACTCGTACAAAAACTGGGGTTTCCCCAAGGGCCACCTCGAGCACGGCGAGCCGCCCGCGGAGGCGGCGCGCCGCGAGGTGACCGAGGAGACGGCACTCGAGGACCTTGGGCTGCACGGGCCCATCAAGGTGATCGACTGGTACTTCCGGTTCCGCGGCAAGACGATCCACAAATACTGCCACTTCTTCCTGTTCGAATCGAAACGGGGCGACCCGGTGCCGCAGGTGGAGGAAGGTATCACGGAGTGTGCGTGGTATCCCGTCGACGAGGCACTGCAGACGATCAGTTACGACAACGCGCGCGACGTGTTGCGCCGGGCCGCGGAGATGGAGCGCGCGTTGATCCACGTCGAGGAACCGTGACTCCGGTCGTCCCCGTGTTCCACCCGCGCCGGGAAGCGCGTCGCGCCGTGAAGCAGGGATACCCGCGGCGGACCGGGAGCGTCCGGTTGTGTCGCACCGTGCAGGGCGTGGAGCGGCTGCTGCAGCAACGTCTGGTGGACGCGGTGGTGCTCGATGTGCGGACCTGTGCCGCGGATGGTATCGGCCTGCCCGCCCGCTTCCCGCGCATCCCGATGTACGCTCTCTCGGCGGTGCGCCCCGACGACGGCGCCCTGCTGGCGACGTGCCAGCGGGCCGGGTTCGCGGGCGTCCTGGTCGAGGGCGTCGACAATGCGGTGGCGGGGGAATGGATCGCCGCTCGCACGGCGCAGGTGGCGCGGCGCGCCGCCCTCGCCGACGCCCCCCGGTTGCTGCGGCTTACCGACCGGCTGCAGCTCGCCGCCTGGGAGGAAGTGTTGCGGCGGGCCGGCGTGCCGACGCAGACCGGCCACGTCGCCCAGGCGCTGCGCGTCACGCGCGAGCACCTGTCGCGGGAGTTCGGCGCGGGCGGCGCGCCCAACCTCAAGCGTGTGATCGACCTGGCGCGCGCCGCCTGCGCCGCCGACCTGCTCGGGAATCCCGGATACACGGTGCGCGCCGTCGTGCGCATCCTGGGTTATGCGTCGCCCAGCCATTTGGCCGGGGCGGCCCGGCGGGTGGCGGGCGCGACGCCGCACGAATTGCGCGAGTTGGGGCCGCGCGGCGTGTTGCAACGGTTTCTGCGGGGCAGGACACGGTCGCGGGTGTAGGGGGCAGGGTGTTCTTTTGGTAGGGGCACGGCAATGCCGTGCCCTTACAGACGTGGGATCGACGTAGGTTGCCGCACCCCGATGCATGTGATATTTTTCACAATCTCCCAAGGGCGATTCCATGGCGACCGATTCCATCCTCAGACCCGGCGAGCTGAAAGACATCCTCCTCAAGGAAATCCAGGCGGCCGACCTGGCGGACATCGACGTCCGCGAAGTGGGCACCGTGCTGGAGGTGAAGGACGGCATCGCCCGGATCTACGGCCTCACCTCGGCGATGGCGGGGGAGATGCTCGAGTTCACCGCCTCGGACACGGGCGAGAAGATCACGGGCCTGGCGCTGAACCTCGAAGAGGACAACATCGGCGCCGTGATCTTCGGCGACTACCTCCAGCTGCGCGAGGGCGACGAGGTGCGCCGCACCGCCCGCGTGCTCGAGGTCCCGGTCGGGCCGGCGATGGTGGGGCGGGTGGTGGACGCGCTGGGGCGGCCGGTGGACGGGCTCGGACCGATTCACACGACCAAGTCCCGCAAGGTGGAGATCGTGGCGCCGGGCATCATCAAGCGCCAGCCGGTGAAGGAGCCGCTGCAGACGGGCGTCAAAGCGATCGACTCCATGATTCCGATCGGTCGCGGGCAGCGCGAGCTGATCATCGGTGACCGCGGCACCGGCAAGACGGCGATCGCGGTCGACACGATCATCAATCAGAAGGGGCAGGGCGTCATCTGCGTGTACGTGGCGATCGGTCAAAAGAACTCCACGGTCGCCGGCGTGGTGGAGCGGTTGAAGGAGCACGGCGCGATGGAGTACACGATCATCGTGGTCGCCTCCGCCGCCGAGCCGGCGCCGATGCAGTACATCGCGCCGTACTCGGGCTGCACGATGGCCGAGTACTTCATGTACGACGAGAAGAAAGCAACGCTCTGCATCTACGACGACCTGTCGAAGCAGGCGGCGGCGTACCGGCAGCTGTCGCTGGTGCTGCGGCGGCCCCCCGGGCGCGAAGCGTATCCGGGCGACGTCTTCTATCTCCACAGCCGCCTGCTCGAGCGCGCGGCGAAGCTGTCGGACGAGATGGGCGGCGGCTCGCTCACCGCGCTGCCGATCATCGAGACGCAGGCGGGCGACGTCTCGGCCTACATTCCCACCAACGTCATCTCGATCACCGACGGCCAGATCTTCCTCGAGACCGATCTCTTCTATTCGAACGTCCGGCCGGCGGTGAACGCCGGCATCTCGGTGAGCCGCGTGGGCGGCAACGCGCAGATCAAGGCGATGAAGCAGGTCGCCGGCCGGCTGCGCCTCGACCTGGCGCAGTACCGCGAGCTCGAGGCGTTCGCGCAGTTCGGCTCCGAGCTCGATCCCGCCACGCAGCGCCAGCTGGCGCGCGGCGTCCGCGTCGTCGAGGTGCTGAAGCAACCGCAGTACCAGCCGATGCCGGTCGAGCAGCAGGTGGTCGTGATTTTCGCCGTGACGAACGGGTTGATCGACGACGTGAACGTTCCCGAGATCAAGGCGTGGGAGAAAGGCCTGCTCGAGTTCATGGCGGCCCAGCACTCCGGCATCATCGACGAGATCAGGACTCGCAAGGCCCTCTCGGACGAGCTGAGCGGCCGGCTGCGCAAGGCGATCGAAGAGTACAAGGCGCTCGGCAGCCGCTGATGGCGAAGCCCCGCGAGCTGAAGCGGCGCATCCGCTCGGTCCAGAACACGCGGAAGATCACCAAGACGATGGAGCTCGTCTCCACGTCGAAGCTGAAGCGCGCGCAGGATCGCGTGGTGGGCGCGCGCCCGTACGCGCAGGCGCTGGCGGACGTGATCGCGGATCTATACTCCCCCGCGCTCGCGGAACGATTCCCCTTGCTCCGTCAACCGGCGCACGGCGTCCGACGCACGGCGCTCCTCCTCATTACGTCGAATCGCGGGCTGTGCGGTGCGTTCAACGCCAACCTGATCCGCGAGGCGCGGCGCCGCATCGCGGAGGTCGAAAGCCAAGGGGGGGGGGCTCAGGTGGACCTGCACCTCGTGGGCAAGAAGGGGATCGGCTACTTCAAGTTCGCGCGCCGCGCGATCGCGTCGCAGCGGGTGGACATCGGCGACCGGCCGACGGCGGCCCATGCGGCCGAGCTGGTGGAGCCGCTGATGGCGCAGTTTTCGGCGGGGACCCTCGACGCGGTGGACCTCGTGTTCGCGAAGTTCAGCAGTGCGGTGTCGACGCCGCCCACGACGTTGCGGATTCTCCCGGTCACTCCCCCGGAGCACCGGGGGCAGACCGTGAACTACATCCTGAAGCCTTCCGCCGAAGCGATCCTCGAATCGCTGCTTCCTCTATATGTCCGCAATCAGATGTATCGCGCCTTGGTCGAGACGGCGGCGGCGGAGCACGGGGCGCGGCGCACGGCGATGAAGAACGCCACCGACGCCGGCAGCGACATGTTGGATGTGTTGCAGCGCACCTTCAACCGGGCGCGGCAGGGACAGATCACGCAAGAGCTCGCCGAGATCGTGGGCGGGGCGGAAGCCCTCAAAGGATAAGGGACTCGCATGGCGACGAAGACAAAGGCACCTCCCAAGCAGAACGTCGGCAAGGTCGTCCAGGTCATCGGCCGAGCCGGAGCAGCTCCCCGAGCTCTACAACGCGCTGGTAGTCGAGCTCGAGGGGGGGGGGGGGCGGCGGGTCGTGGTCGAGGTGCAGCAGCACATCGGCCGTAACCAGATCCGCGCCGTGGCCATGAGCCCCACCGACGGCGTGGTGCGCGGCATGCCGGCCATCGACACCGGCCAGCCGATCACCGTCCCCGTGGGCAAGCCGGCCCTGGGCCGCATCCTGAACGTCGTCGGCGAGCCGGTGGACGAGGGCGCGCCGATCCCGCCCGACGCGGAGCGGTGGCCGATTCACCGCGAGCCGCCGAAGTTCGTGGATCTCGAGCCGAAGACGCAGGTGTTCGAGACGGGGATCAAGGTCATCGACCTGATCGCCCCGTTCGTCAAGGGCGGCAAGATCGGCCTTTTCGGCGGCGCGGGCGTGGGCAAGACGGTCGTCATTCAGGAGCTGATCAACAACGTCGCGAAGGCGCACGGCGGCAAATCGGTGTTCTGCGGCGTCGGCGAGCGCACGCGCGAAGGCAACGACCTCTATCTCGAGTTTCGCGAAGCAGGGATTCTCGAGAACGTCGCGCTCATCTACGGGCAGATGAACGAGCCGCCGGGCGCGCGGCTGCGCGTCGGCCTCTCGGGCCTCACCGTCGCCGAGTACTTCCGCGATGTCGAAGGGCAGGACGTGCTCGTCTTCATCGACAATATCTTCCGGTTCACGCAGGCGGGCTCGGAAGTGTCCGCGCTGCTGGGGAGGATGCCGTCAGCCGTCGGCTATCAGCCGACCCTGGCGACGGAAATGGGCGAACTCCAGGAGCGCATCACGTCCACCAAGAAGGGATCGATCACGTCGGTGCAGGCGATCTATGTGCCTGCGGACGACCTGACCGACCCGGCGCCGGCGACGGCGTTCTCGCACCTGGATGCGACGGTGGTGCTCGATCGTGCCATCGTAGAGCTGGGGATCTATCCGGCGGTGAACCCGCTGTCGTCGTCGAGCCGCATTCAGGACGCGCAGTACCTCGGCGAGCGCCATTACAAGGTCGCCACCGAGGTGCAACGCATCCTACAGCGGTACAAAGATCTCCAGGACATCATCGCGATTCTCGGGATGGACGAGCTCTCCGAGGACGACAAGCTGCTGGTAGCGCGGGCGCGCCGGGTGCAGCGGTTCCTGTCGCAGCCCTTCTTCGTGGCGTCGCAGTTCACCGGACTCGATGGCCAGTACGTGAAGCTCGAGGAGACGATCGCGTCCTTCGAGCGCGTCGTGTCCGGAGAGTTCGACCATTTGCCGGAGCAGGCATTCTATATGGTGGGCGCGATCGACGACGTCGTCGAGCAGGCCAAGAAGCTGGCGTCCGCCTGATGCGCGTCACCGTCATCTCCCCCGAGCGATCGTTGTTCGACGGCGAGGCCGAGGCGGTCGTCGCGCCCGCGTTCGATGGCCAGGTGGGGATCCTGCCGCGACACGCGCCGTTCATGACGCTGCTCGGCGATGGCGTCCTCAACGTACGGGGCAAGGGCGAATCGACCAGGTTCCGGGTGGCCGGCGGCTTCCTCCAAGTGGTGGGGGACGCGGTCCGCATCGTTGCGGGGAGCGCTACGGCGGTGTAAGGGGAGGGGGGAGCGCTGCAGACTGTGAGCCGCGTCACTCCGGGAACGCGGTTTTTGCATTTTGCGGCTTGACAGGCAAGCGGGGGGTTCTTAACGATGTGGCGCCCCTAACCCCCTTGCTTGGAGGTTCGGTATGCGAAAGGTCCTCAGCGGCATGGCCGCAGTTGCCGTGCTGATATCCCTTCCAGCGATGGTAAACGCCCAGCGGCGCGCGGCGCCTATGAGCGGCGGTGCCAAGCACGAGTTCGGACTCGACGTTTTCGCGGGCTACGTGAAGCAAAAGGGCGCGAGCGGTGGAATCGCGCTCGTCACCCCGTTAAACCTGCGCGTCGGGCTCGTAAAAGCCGGCAAGATCATGTGGGAGCCCCGTTTCTCACTCGACTTCAGCACGGCCGGTGGGACGACGACGTACGACTTCGCTCCCGGTGTCAACCTCCTCTACGCGCAATCCACCGGTGGCCACCACCGCGGCATGTACCTGACGGGCGGCGCTGGGTTGGACATCGTGGACGCTGGCGCGCCGAGCGGGACCGGGTTCACGCTGAACGGTGCGGTTGGTTGGCGCAAACCGTACGGCTCCGGCGCGTGGCGCTATGAGCTCGGGTTGCAGTGGTCGTCTGAGATCAAGGACGGCCTCGTAGTCATCCAGCCGAGCACGCTCTCGATCGGTGGGCGGTTCGGCATCTCGCTCTGGCATTAAGCCTCACCGGTGCGCGGCGTTCCGGAACATCGGAACGCCGCCCCTCCCGCCGGGTACCGTCTGCCGCACTGATTTCCAAGGAGATCCCCATGCGTCGGTATCTCGCGCTGTTCTTGTTGGTCGGCGCCGGCGTCGCATCGCAGGCGGCGGCGCAGGCGACCGGCATGCCCAGCTTCAACGCGCCTTACCGTGCGTTCACCCGCTCGGAAATCGGGGTCGTCATCACGTTCCCGAGCGGTGGCGGCACCGCGTTCGAGGGTGCGTATCGCATGTCGAGCGGCAAGTTCGATATCGGGTTCCGCGGTGGTTTCTTGGACTTGAGCGGGCCCGGCTCCACGGTTCTCCTGCTCGGCGCCGAAGCACGCGAGCGGGTGCTGACTCACACGGCGGACTTCCCGCTCGACGGCGCGCTGATTCTCGGCGTCGGCGGCGGATTCAGCAGCGGCAACTCTACGCTGTTCGTCCCCGTCGGCCTGTCGCTCGGCCGGCGGCTCAACCCGCAGGGATCCACCGTCAGTATCGTCCCCTACGTGCAGCCGACCGGGTTGCTGGTGGCGGGGAACAGTAATTCCACGTTCCTGTTTGCACTCGGGTTGGGAGCCGACTTCCGCCTCTCGCCTCGGTTCGACGCGCGTATCAGCGCGGGTCTGGGCGACGTGGAGGGTGTGTCGCTTAGCGCCGTGTGGGTGCACTAACGCGACACAGATTGACTTGCCGCCGCCGGTTTCCTACCGTAGGCGGAGCTTGACCGGAGTCCGGAGATGCCGGCGCACCGGTTTCCACGCGAGGGAGGATACGCATGAAGCGCATCATGACGGTTTTGGCGTTGGCCGCGGTCTCGGCGGCGCCGGTTGCGGCCCAGTGGGCCGGCATGCCAGTCTGGAACAGCCCAAAGGGCGGCACCGGCGTCACGGTCAACGGTGACGTCGGGATCCCGAACAACAACGGAGGCAAGGGCACCGCGTTCGGGGCTCGCGGTACGCTCGGCCTCGCCAATCTCTCGCTGACCGCGGGCGTCGTGTCGTGGAAGCCCTCGGGGAAGCCTGACAACGTCACGTCGATTGGTGGCAACGCCGCGTTCAAGGTGATCGGCGGGAGCCTGATTCCGGTGGCGCTGAACCTCCAGATCGGGGCCGCGAGGTGGGGTGCCGCGAACGGTGACTCGGCCACGACCCGGCTCACCGCGGGTGCCGGCGTCGCCGTCAGCGTGCCGACCCCGGGGATCAGCATCGAGCCGTACCTGTCGATCACGAACCGCTGGTACAAGAAGTCGGGCATCAGCGGGACGAACTCGAACCTGGGCTGGACCCTGGGCGCCAACGCCAACTTCGGGATGCTCGGCGTGCACCTGGCGTACGACTCGGAGAACATTGCTCCGGGCGTCACGGTCGGCACGTTCGGCCTCGGTGCGCACGTGGCGCTGAAGGCTCCCATCGGGATGTAAAGGTGCTAGCTTTCGGGGCGCGCCGTTCCCGGCGCGCCCCTTTTTTTTCCAGGAGATCCGTGACTCGTTCGATCGCGCGCGCGGGCCTGATGGCGCTGGCCCTCACGGTGAGCGGTTGTGCCCTCACCTTCGACAGCACCGAGCTCGGGGTGCCCACGTCGCTGGCGGAGCCGGCGGCAGCCCCGGTGCAGGGCACGGCGTTCCGGGTCACGCGGCATCCGGTGTTCCTCCTGTGGGGCGCCTTCCCCGTCTCTTCGCCCAGCGCCGAAGACGTGCTCGCGGGGCAGGTGGGCACCGCGTCGCGCATCGCGAACCTCAAAATCAAGGTCCGGAGCCGCTGGTCCGACCTGCTGGTGACGGCGTTGTCCTTCGGGACGATCGTCCCGAAGTCGGTCACGTTCGAGGGGGTCATCGTCCCCCGCTGAAACAGGCCTCCTCGCCATGGCGCTCTAGCGCCCAATCCCACCTGATGCTATATCGACGGCGTTAGCAGTCCGCAGGTGTACCGTCCACCTGGAGGGACTCATGCGTTTCACGCGCCGTCGTGTCACACTCCTTCAATCATTGTTGTACGCAGGCGCGCTCACCCTGCTACCGAGGGCAGGCGTGGCGCAGGAACCCATCACACTCGCGGGCAAAGTCGCCACCGAAGCAGGCATACCGATCGGGTATGCAGAGGTGTCCATCCCCAGCCTCGGCATCGGGGCCACCACGCGGGACGACGGGCGCTACGCGATCGTCATCCCGAGCGCCCGCGCCGTCGTCGGACAGACGATCAGCGTCACGGCCCGGCGCCTCGGGTACAAACCGGTCACGGCGCAACTCACCCTGGCGCCCGGCATCGTCGAGCACGACTTCGCGCTGGCCCCGAACCCGCTGCAGCTCGGCGAGGTCGTGGTCACCGGCGCAGGGACCTCAACGACGGCCGAGAAACTCGGCAACGTACGGAACAACGTGCCCGCGGAGGCAATCCAGCGGAGCAACGAGGCGAACGTCGTTCAGGCAATCGCGGGCAAGGCGCCGAACGTGGAAGTGGCCTCCTCCGGCGGCGAGCCCGGATCGTCGTCCTACATCCGCATCCGTGGTGCGCGCACCCTGAGCGGCCAGAGCCAACCGTTATTCGTCGTGGATGGCATCCCCATCGACAACTCCAGCACCTCCACCGGGTCTTGGGACCCGCAGGACGGCTCCGGGCCCGCCGACGGCACGACGCAATCGAACCGGGCTATCGACATCAACCCCAACGACATCGAGTCGGTGGAGATCCTGAAGGGCGCCGCCGCGGGGGCGATCTACGGCTCGCGCGCCGCCCAGGGCGTCATTCTCATCACCACCAAATCGGGGCATGCCGGGGCGACCCGCGTCTCCACACGCAGTTCGGTCTCGAGCGACAGACCGGCGCGCTACTATCCGCTGCAGCACCGCTTCGGCCAGGGTCTGCGCGGCGTGGCGGCGGGCGTGTGCGATGATCCCGGCAAGTCGGCGTGTCGCCGCAGCTGGGGCAATGACCTCCAAGTTGCCGGCACGCCCGTTTTCGATCACTCGCATGAGGGCTATCAGCCGGGGCACGTGATCGAGAATGCGCTGACGATCTCGGGAGGGAACGACCGTACCACGTTCTACCTCTCGGCGGAGAACAACGACAACAACGGCATCTTCGTGGGTCCGAACGACCGTTTCTCCCGCAGCACAGTTCGTGTGAAGGGTTCACACCGCCTCACGGACAACCTGCGGGTCGGGGGCAACGTCGCCTTCGCCGACTCGCGCGGCGCCTTCATCCAGCGGGGCAACAACGTGAACGGGTTGGAACTCGCGCTGTTGCGCACGCCGCCCGAGTTCAACAACAGCCCCTATCTCGATCCGGTGACCGGCTTCCACCGGTCGTTCCGCCGCCAGCATCCCGACAGTCTGGTCGAAGACCGCGGCTTCGACAATCCGTTATACATCATGTACGAGCAGAAGAACCGGTCCAACGTTGGGCGCGTGTTCGGCAGCGTGACGGCCGATTACCTGGCCAACTCGTGGCTCAAGCTCAACTACACGCTGGGCGCGGACTACTCCAACGACGAGCGGCTGGAAGGGTGCCCAATCTCATCCTCCGACGTCTGCAAGACGGATGATGGCGGCGGCCGGGTGGTTGAAGGCAAGCTGGTCAACTATCAGTTCAACCAGACCATCACCGCATCGGCGAACTATAGACTGAACGACAACTTCTCCGGCGTCGCGACGCTCGGCAACGAGCTCAGCTCGCGGGTGTTCCGGCAGGTCGGCGTGGTGGGGCGGAATCTGATTTCCCCGCTGCCGTTCAAGCTCTCGAACACGGTGCGACGCGACCCGCCGATCGACGCCGAGTTCGACATTCATGACTTGTCGTATTTCGGACAAGTGCAGTTCGATGGGTATGACCAGCTGCACCTGACCGTGGCGGTCCGCAACGACGGCTCGTCGACGTTCGGGTTGCAGAACGCGCGCAACTGGTTCCCCAAAGCGAGTGCGGCGTGGGAGTTCACGAAGAGCATCACCACGTCGTGGCTCAGTTTCGGGAAGCTCCGGTTGGCGTACGGCTCGGCGGGGAACGAGCCCAACCCCTACCTCACCTCGACGGTGTTCTCGACCGGGCTGCTGTCCGGCATCGCGCAAGGCACTGGACTGCTTCCCACGCAGAACGGCATCGGCGGCCTCGCCACGTTCGGAACGCGGCCCGCTTCGTCGCTCAAAGCGGAACGCACGAACGAGACGGAAGCCGGCCTGGATGTGAGCGTGGCCCAGGATCGGGTGGACGCGCACTACACGTACTACCACGCGAACACGAAGGACATGATCATCAACGTGCAGCTGCCGCCGTCGACCGGATACTTCTCCGAGGCGCGCAACGCGGCACGGCTGCGCAACGCGGGGCACGAGGTGTCCGTCAACCTCCGTCCGTACACCACCGCCCAGGTCGGCTGGGAGATCGGCCTGCAGTGGGCGCGGAACCGCGGCGTGGTAACTGATTTGGCGGGCGTGAGCTATTACACGCTGCCCGGGTCGTTCGCGGGCGCCCTCGGGAACGTCGCGATCGTCGGGCAGGAGCTGGGTGTGATCTACGGCTACGGCTTCGTGCGCTGCGGCATCAGCGATCCGTCGGTGATCCCCATTCCCGCGGCGTGCACCGGGGCCCCGAAGGGCGCGATGTACGTCGACAGCTCGGGATTCCCGCTCGACGATCCGAACCCGCGCGTCGTCGGCAACCCGAACCCGCGGTGGACGGGAAGCATTAGCACGTCCCTTCGCTATCGGAAACTTCAGGTCTCCGGACTGCTCGACATCAAGCACGGCGGGGACATGTGGAACGGGACCAAGGGCGCCCTCTACAGCTATGGGACGCACGCGGAAACTGAGACGCGAGCCACGTGCACGGGATCGCCGCTCGTGTGCGTCGGCAATAACAAGACGTTCGGGCGAGGTGGCTGGTTCGACGGACCGGTCGTCGGTCCGGGGGCCGGCACCGCCGTCCCCATCGGCGAGAACTGGTACCGACTCGGCTCGGCACCGTGCCCCTTCACGGGCGCGAACGACGAGCCGTGCATGGAGGACGCCGGCTTCGTGAAGCTGCGGGAGATCTCGCTCTCCTACACCTTCGATCAGCCGTGGGTGAACCGCGTGCTGGGCCTGGCGAGCTTCGACGTGCGGGTCTCCGGTCGCAACCTCGTGACGTGGACGAAGTACACTGGGTACGACCCGGAGTCGAACCTCACGGGCTCGACGACCGACGCGCGCGGCGCGGACTACTTCAACATGCCGCAGTCGCGCTCGTTTGTGGTCTCCGTCAACCTCAACCATTAGCACGAGGAGGCCGACCATGAAACGCTCGATTCTTGGCGTCACGATCGTCTCCCTCGGCATCAGTCTGGGGACGGCGGGATGCAGTGACTTCCTGACGGGCACGGTGCTCGTCAACAATCCGAACAACCCCTCGAACGCGACCCTGCAGCAGAGCTTCATGTCCGTGCAGGCCGGTGTCTTCGGCTGGCAGGAGAGTACCGTCCCGCTGACCACGTGCATGTGGATGCAGCAGTGCACCGGCATCGGGGGCCGCTTCGTGGAGCAGTACGCACAGTACACCGTGACCGACGCGAGCTGGTCGTTCGACTTCTCCTCGGTCTACACCGGCGGCGGCCTCATCGACATTCGCCGGGTCGAGAGCGGTGCCCGCGCCGCGAACGACAGGACGTGGCTCGGAATCGGGCAGGTGTACGAAGCGTTCCTGATGGGCAGTGCCGCGGCCCTCTGGGGTGACATCCCCTACCGGGAAGCCGTTGGTAATGTGGCGACGCCGGCGCTCGATCCGCAGATGCAGATATACGGCGACGTGCAAGCGCTGCTCGACAGCGCGATCGTGAACCTGAACGCGGCGGTCGGCCCCGGGCCGCAGGCGAGCGATCTGGTGTACGCGGGCGATCGGGTGAAATGGATTCAGGCGGCCAACACGCTCAAGGCCCGATACTTCATGCACACCGCCGAGGTGGACGGCGCGACGGCGTACACTGCCGCCATCGCCGCAGCCGGTGCCGGCATCAGCACCGCGGCCAACGATTTTCGGACCTTCCACGGATCCGGAACGGGCGAGGGCAACATTTGGAACCAGTTCTTCTCCACGACGTTCGGTTCCGACGTGGTGGCGGGGAAGCCGCTCGCCGACATCATGGTCGCCAGGAGTGACCCGCGCCTGCCGCAGTACTTCGGCTTGAATCAGAAGGGCGGGTACGGGGGCCAGGACATCAACACCCCGGTGAATGACTCGTTGGTATCGCGGCTCGCGGGAACTCGGAACGATCCCTTGTTCCGGCAACCGCTGATCACTTACGCGGAAAACCAGCTGATTCTTGCCGAGGCGAAGCATGCGACGGCGGACGATCCGGGCGCGCTGATCAACTTGAACAATGCGCGCGCGGTCGTGCCCCTGTCCGCCCTGGTGGGGATCACGGGCACAGCGCTGCTCGACTCGATCATGACCGAGAAGTACGTGGCGCTGTTCCAGAACATCGAGTCCTACAGCGATTACCGGCGCACCTGCCGGCCAGCCCTAGCGCCGTACCCGACCACCGAGTTCGGCAACAAGGTGCCGGGCCGGTTGTTCTATGGACTGGCGGAGGAGAACGCCAACCCCAACATTCCCTCGTCGTCCGTGCAGTTGAGCACGAACGGGTTCCGGAACCCCAACGATCCGGCGGCCTGTCCGTAGCGGTTCCACGCGGAGTGCCGTAGGTTGTTCACTGGGCGGATCGCCGTTCGCGATCCGCCCGGTGCTATTCTGCCCCGGAGGATCCGTCGCGTGCGCGCTATCTCGCTCGTAGTGACAGCCATCCTGAACACCGGGTGCTATTACTACCGCCTGGTCGAGACTCCGCCACCGGAACCGGCGCCGTTCGTCTCGATCGCCCTGACCGATTCCGGGACCGATCAGCTCTGGCGCTACCTGGGTCCGGAAGTTGGCGCCCTGCGCGGCCGCCTGTTGAGCACCGACGGAGGTAGCTATGCGATGTCGGTGTACGCGGTCGATCTGCGGAATGGCACGACGCTCGGATGGAAGGGCGAGCGCGTCGTCGTGAGCCGGGGGCTCGTCTCGGGCCTGTCGGAGCGGCGCTTCTCGTTGGGGCGGACGACGCTGGCGAGCGGCTTGTCAGCCGCGGGGTTCATGCTGACCCTCAAGGCGTTTCAGGTTCTCAGCGTCGGCGGCTCGCCCATCGGCGGAGGCGGCAGGCCGCGCTAGTACACGCCCACGCTGGAGCGTCGCAGCGGGTTCTCCAACGTCCACTCGATGACCTGGCCCGGTTGCACGACCAGGATCTCCGTGCGGATCACCTCCAGGCTGCCCACGGCGTGCCCGATCAGATACACTTCGCGGGTGGCGCCGAGTAGGCGCCCGGAGAGCACGAACCGCTCGTTGCTGCTCGCCGTCACCGTTCCGATCCGCGTCCGCTCGCCGCCATGCGCGACGTAGACCGTCACGTCCAGCCAGTGATGGTTGATCACCGAGAGCGAGAATTCGCCGCGCGGATCCACCGTGGGAGGGTGTCGTGATGTGCACGCGGCTACTCCCACGACGACCAGCGCGAGCGCGACGTGCCGAGTCATGTTGCCGCGACCAGTTCCCGCACAAGGGCCGTCGTCCGCTCGGACGCGCCGCGTCCCTCGGCCACGACTTCCTTGGCCGCCGCCCCCGCCTTGCGGCGCGCGGCCGCGTCGTGGTGCCAGACCAGCCATTGCGAATGCAGCGGGTGTCGCGCGTCGGAGGGCAGGGCGACCGCCGCGCCGCGCTCCAGCAGCAGTCCGGCGTCGCGGCTCATCTCCCAGTGCGGCCCGATCGCGATCGGTACGCCGAACACCGCCGGCTCGAGCACCGAGTGCAGTCCGGCGCGATGAAACCCGCCGCCCACGAACGCCACGTCGGCCAGCGCGTACAAGTCGGCCAGGATCCCGACGCGGTCCACCACGATGACCGGTCCCGGCTTCGCGTGCTCGAGCTGCGACAGCCGCACCGGCCGCGGCAGCTTCAGCTCCCGCAGCCGCTGCGCGATGCCGGCCAGGTGATCGGGGTTCGGTTCGTGGGGAGCGAGCAGCAGTCGGGCGGCGGGAAGTTGAACCAACAGGTCGGCGAACGCGGGGAGCAGCACCGCCTCGTCGGCCGGCCACGTCGAGCCGGCCACGATCGTGAACGTCCCCGCCGCCACGGTGCCCAGGCGCGCCAGCGGCTCGCGCGTCCGGTCCAGCCGCTCCGCACGCTCGGTCACGCTGTCGTAGCGCGTGTCGCCGGTGACGGCGATCGTCTCCGGCCGCGCGCCCAGCTGCTCCAGACGCCGGCCGTCCTCGTCGCTGATCGTGCCGATCCGGTCGAGCGCGCGATACGCGGGTTGGGACCATTGCCGGGTGGGCCAGCGCAGCCGCGAGCTGTGCGGCGCGACCGTGGCGGAGATGAGGCCGAGCTTCACGCCACGGCGCGCCGCCGCGAGGGTCAGCTCGGGCCACACGTCGAGCTTCGAGAACACCAGCGCCGTGGGTTGCAGCGCCGCGAGCACCGCCTCCACTTCGCCGGGGTGGTCCAGGGGCAGATAGTCGGCGACGTCCACGGGCAGGTTCTTGGCGAGACGCTCGGCGGACGGCGAGAAAAACGTGTAGGCCAGCTGCCATTCCGGTTGCTCGGCACGCAGCGCCTCGAGCACCGGCTTGGCCTGCAGCCCCTCGCCCACCGACGGCGCGTGCATCCACACGAGCGGCCGCCGCGGGTCGCGGTGCGCCGCCGCCCAGGCCGCGAGCCGCGCCGCGAGGCCGCGGCGACCGTCCAGCCCCCGCGCGAGCTTCTTGTCGAACCGGGCGGCGAGCTGCGCCGTCCGCGCCGCCACGTGCACACTCAATCGGTACAGCAGCGGCGGCCGCGGGAGCCTGGGGGTCACGTGCTAAAGATAAGGCAGAACCGCGTCAGGGGCCCGAGCGTGTCCAGATGGCAATCGTGCCGCAGGTGTTGTTGCCGCGCAGGAACTCGACCGGCGTCTCGGTGATCGTGCGGTAGATCTCGATTCCCGTCACCCCGATCACCGGCATGTCGAGGCTCGTGGAGTTGTTGGCGGACAGGCCGTCGATGAAGAAGTCCGGCTGGCAGTCGTTGCGCGCCATCCGCACGCGGCACCCGTTGTACCGGCAGATGAGCCGGACGCCCGACACGTTGCGGAGCAGGTCCGACAGGCGCGTCGCATTGGCCCGCTTGATGTCGTCCTCGGTGAGGAAGACGCCCCGCCCGGCGGCGCGGCGCAGCGCGAACCCCGCCATGCCGCGCTGCAGGGTCGGCGCTTCCACGATGACGCCCGGGAGCGCAATCGGCATCGCCTCGAGCTCGATCACGACCGACAGGGTCTCCCGCTCCACGAGCTCGATCACCCACGATCCCGGGGCGTACCCCAGGGCGCGCGCCTGCATCACGTAGACGCCCGGCTTGAGCCCGCTATGGGTGAACTGCCCCGTGGGGCTCGAGCGCACCACGAAGGGGGTGCCCAGCACGGTGATAGCGGCGCCTTCGAGGGGCTGTCGGCTGGTCCGGTCCACGAGCTGGCCGGCGATTCCTGCGGTGCCTTGCGCACGGCTAGCGGGGGGCGCCGCAAACAGGCACCCCAGGAGCCATAGCCACAAACCGAACGAACGACGCGGCACGCCGGCCCCGATCATAGGGTTGGAATACATATAGTACCGTGCCGGGCGCTGGGCGCCAGCCTATATAGAGGAGGGGTGGTGGGTCTTGACGCTCCCACGCAACACCCGTATATGAAACGGTAACGCCGTCGCGATCGGGATTCCCCAATGGCCGTCATCCCTTGGGTGGCCTTTCCACAACGTGTGCCGTTTTTGCCAGGCCTCGCTGGTCGGGGCCGAGGTGTGTCTTCTCACCGAAGGAGTGCGCGTATGCTCCACAAGTGTCTGAAGGCGTTGGCCGTCGTACTACTCGCCGCCGCCGTCCCGGCCGCTGCGCAGGATGCGGTCCTGCACGGCACCGTGACGTCCGACCGTGGCGACGTGGTGCAGGTCGCCGCGGTGCAGCTCCCGGAGCTCAACCTCCAGGTCCTGACGGGCGCGAACGGCCAGTACACGTTCATCATTCCCGCCGCGCGCGTGCGCGGCCAATCGGTGGGGCTGCGCGTCCGCTCGATCGGTTTCAAGCCGGCCACGAAGATCATCACGCTGAATGCCGGTGAGCAGACGATCGACTTCACGCTCGCCACCGACGTCAACATGCTCGAGGCGATCGTGGTCACCGGCGTGCAGGAGGCCACGGAGCGGGGCAAGGTCGGCTTCGACGTACGCCGTGTGGATGTGGCGAACCTGCCGATGGCGGCCTCCGACCCGCTGCGCACCCTGCAGGGCAAGATCGGGGCGAACATCGTGTCGGGGTCGGGGCGGCCGGGCACGGCGCCGTCGGTCCTGCTGCGCGGTCCGACGATGCTCAACGCCGCCGGCCGGAGCCAGGATCCCCTCTACATCGTCGACGGCGTGATCATCAACGGGAACCTGCCCGAGATCAGCCCGAACGACATCGAGAGCGTCGAAGTGGTGAAGGGCGCGGCCGCCGCGTCGCTGTACGGCGCGCGCGCGGGCAACGGCGTCATCACGATCACGACGAAGACCGGCAGCCGCTCCCTCGAGGGCGTGAAATTCAGCGCCCGGACCGAAGCCGGCGTGAGCGACATCGAGCGCGACTTCGGCCTGGCGCGCTTCCAGGGCCTGGTCACCGACGAAACCGGCCTGCGCTTCTGCCAGTCCGTCACGGGCCAGCCCGCCTGCGCCCGGACGTTCGATTACGTCACCGAGCAACAGAAACTCAACAACGACCCCGCGCTCTTCACCGGCGATCCTCCGGGCTTCCCGGTAGACCCGGGGTCCAACGCGAACGGCGTCGCCCCCGGGATCACGGGCAACTGGCTGCGGGAGCGGTTCCAGATCTCCCCCTGGCCGGGCACGGCGTATAACGCGGTCAACCAGACGGTCGCGCCGCATCCGTATTTGAGCAACAGCGTGGATGTGACCGGCCGCGTGGGATCGGCGACGCGGTTCTACGCCAGCGCCACGAATCTCTCGGAGCAGGGCGCGATGCAGTTCCTCAAGGGGTTCGATCGCAACTCGTTCCGGGCCAACGTCGACCAGTTGATCGGGACGCAGTGGACGATCGGCCTCACCGCGTCGTACGCCCGTTCGTCGAACGATGGGGCGAACAACGACGGCGGCAACAACGCGTTCTTCCTGCTGACCCGCCAACCCGGGTTGGCCAACATGCTGGCGCGCGACACCTTGGGGCGGCTGTGGATCCGGCCCAACCTCCAGGGTGGCGGCAGTCAGAACTCGAATCCGCTCTATTCCTTTGCCAACGCGCTCCGCACCGACATCGCCAACCGCTTCATCGGCGGCGCGCGCGTGCAGTACAACCCGGTGACGTGGCTCAACTTCGACGTCAACGTGGGATACGACCTGCGGCGCGCCACGGGCGCGCAGATCCAGGACAAGGGCTTCCGCACCACGTCGTCCGCCCCGGCCACCAACAACGGCTTCATTTTCCGGAGTAACAACGGTGACGAGGAGGTCAACGGGAGCTTCAACGCTCGCGTGAAACGTGACCTGACCCCCGACCTCAAGGCGACGCTCTCGGCACGGTACCTGTTCGAGCAGCGTGATGCGGAACAGGCCAGCGGCCAGGGCAGCTCGTTGGCGGTGAAGGGTGTGACCACGCTGAACAACATATCCGATCCCAATTCCAAGGTCGTTGCGTCGAACTTCTCCCGCATTCGCGAGCTGAGCCAGTTCGTGGGTGTGAACCTCGACTTCAAGGACCGCTACGTTCTCGACGCGCTGGTGCGGCGCGACGGCAGCTCGCTCTTCGGCGTGGAGAATCGCTGGGCCACGTTCGGCCGGGCGTCGCTCGCCTGGCGGGCGAGCCAGGAGCCGTGGTGGTTCCTGCCGCAGGTCACCGACTTGAAGCTGCGCGGGTCGTACGGAACCGCCGGCGGCTCGCCCCGGTTCAACGCGCAGTATGAGAGTTTCACTATCGGCGACGGTGGCATCCTGCAGCTGGTGACGCTCGGCAACCGCACGCTCAAGCCCGAGCTGCACAAAGAGCTGGAGGTGGGCGCCGACATCGAGCTGTTCGGGCGGTACGGCATCACCGCGACCTACGCCCATGCTCTCATCGACCGCCAGATCCTGCAGCCCCCCGTGTCGTCGTCGACGGGTTATCAAAACCAGTGGCGGAACGCGGGGGCCTTGCTCAACATCACGCACGAGCTGTCGCTGAACATCCCGCTGCTGCAGGGGCGCGAGACGTCGTGGTCGATGAACCTGGTGTACGACCATAACCGCAGCTGGATCAAGCGCCTCGACGTCCCCCCGTATTTCTACGGACCGGCGCAGCAAGGGGCCGACCAGATGTTCCAGGCGCGGCAGGGCGAGCTGGTGGGGACGTTCTACGGCCGCTACTTCCTGCGCGGATGCCGCGATCTGCCGGCGCCATTCAACACCGACTGCGGCACGCCGACCAGCTCGTTCCAGCTGAACGACGAGGGGTGGCTCGTGTGGGTTGGACGCAACCACACCCCGAAGGACGGCGTCACGAGCAACCTGTGGGAGACGCAGCTGTCCGGCTGTGGGGCGGTCAGCACCTGCGCTAACCCGGCGGCGTACACCGCGCCCTGGGGCGTCGCCCTGAACTGGGGCATGCCGATCATCAAGCGCGGCAACCCGAACAGCATCACGGACGCGCTGATCGTTCCCCTGGGCAACGCGCTCCCCGACTTCCGCTTCGCGATCACGCAGAACTTCCGGTGGCGCGCGGTCTCGGTGTACGCGCTGCTGGACGCGGCGATCGGCCAGCGCGTCTGGAACGAAGGCTTCCACTGGGCCCACCTCGACTTCCTGTCGCACGACGTCGATCAAGTCGGCAAGACGGTCGAGAGCGCCAAGCCGATCGGGTACTATTACCGCGCGGCGAACCCCGACAACGGCAACGGTCTCGGCGGGTTCTACGACATTCTGGGACCCAACAACTTCAGCGTGGAGGACGCGAGCTACGCGAAGCTGCGCGAGCTGTCGGTGTCCTACCATCTGGGCCGGATCGGCGGCAGTGGCGACTGGGATGTGAGCGCTTCCGGGCGTAACCTGCTCACGATCACGGGCTACCGGGGCTTCGACCCCGAGGTTGGGATCGCGGGCAACAACAACGACCAAGGCGGGCAGTCTCGGGCGCTGAACGCCGTCGATGCGTTCGTGTTCCCGAATTTGCGGACGTTTACCGTCCGCTTGTCCACGAGCTTCTAAACCGCGGGCCGGTCCGGATTTAGGGGTGCGGCATGCTGCGCCCCTACAATCCGGCGGCCCGGCGGCGTCCTCTTGTCAGGAGCGAACAGCCCATGACGAAGCGCTATCTGGTCAGCGGCATCCTGGTGCTCACCCTCGCCGCGTGCGCGAACCCGCTCGACGTGTCGAACCTCAACGACCCCGACCGGACGCGTACGTTCAGCAATGCCCAGGATCTTCAGGTGTTCATCGCCGGCCTCTATGCGGTGGCACACCAGGCCACCCTGGGCGCCCAGAACGACGGCCTCCAGACGCAGATGGCCGTGATGTCGATGGAGAACGTCTCCGGCCTTGCGAATTTCGCGATGGGCCCGCGCAGCGCGCTGCCGCGTAACCCCATCACCAACCAACGCGGCAGCCAGGGGAGCGTCGGCAACTACAACGATTGGCTGCGCGGTCACCGTGCCGCGCGCCAGGCGGCGCTCGGCTACGCGGCGCTCGACAACATCTACCTCGGGTCGTTTGGGGCGCAGGCCCGCGCCCGCATCTTCTGCCGCTTCGTGCAGGGGGTCGCGCTCGGCAACCTGTCGCTGGCATACGACTCCGCTTCGATCCTCACCGAAGCCGATAATCCGCAGGCCGACGCGGCGGTGATCGTGCCCCTGTCGGGGTACCGGGCGGTCAACGCGGCTGCCCTGCGCTACCTCGACTCGGCGATTGCGCTCGCCACCGTCGATACCGCGGCGTTTCCCTTCCCGGTCACGGCGAACTTCTGGATCAACGGCATCGGAGTGACGCAAGCGCAGTTCATCCAGATCGCCCGCTCGTACAAGGCCCGCTTCCGCGCCAACGTGGCGCGCACGCCGGCCGAGCGCGCCGACGTGAGCGCCGGCGGCATCGTGGACTGGACGCAGGTCATCGCCGACGCGAATGCCGGGATTACCACAAACTTCGCGCCGCAGATGGACCGGCTGAATGGCTGGGACATCGTCTGGTACGCGCAGCACTTCGCGAGCGCGGCGTGGCACCAGATGTCCCAGTTCTGGCTCGGCATGGCCGACACGTCGGGCAGCTACGCCGCCTACCTCGCGAACACCGTGCCGTCGACGCGGACGCAGATCCTGATCGTGACGCCCGACCGGCGCTTCCCGCAAGGCCTGACGCGCGCCGCTCAAAACGCCGCGCCGGGTACGGGCAGCGCCGGACAGCCATTCGCCAACACGCCGTACTTCCGGAACCGGCCGACGGGCAGCGACATCGCCGGCGACCCGCTCCAGGTGTCGATGTACGACTTCTGGCGGGGGCGCGCGTTCCAGCAGGCGCTGCGGGTGGGGCCCTACCCCGTCATGACCGCGGCTGAAATCCGCTTGTTGGCAGCTGAGGGATACCTGCGCATTCCCGCTGCGAACTTCACGGAGGCGATCAACCGGATCAACGTGTCGCGCGTGGCGATCGGCGTGCTGCCGGCGATTCCCCTCACGGTTGCAGACACGATCTCGGCCGCGGTGCCGGGCGGAAACGCCTGCGTGCCCAAGGTGCCTGATGCGGCGCAGAGCTACCGCGGCGCCCGGTGCGGCAACATTTGGGACGCCCTGAAGTGGGAATACCGCCTGGAGACCGCCTACACGGGGTACGGCAACTGGTTCTTCCCAGGGCGCGGCTGGGGCGACCTGCCGCAATACACCGCGACCCAATGGCCCGTGCCGTACAACGAAATGGACGCGCGCAGCCAGCCCTTCTACGGCTTCGGCGGCCCCGGCGGCGTGTCGGGGGCGGGCCCCGGCAACTACGGCCTGTTCCAGCCGGGCGGCGTCTACTAGCCATGGGCCGGCGCATCACTGCACGCCTCGCGGCGGCGGGGCTGCTGCCCGGCCTCCTCGGGGCGTGCTATACGTACCGTCTGGTGCCGTCTACCCAGATCCAACCCGCCACCCGCGTGTCGGTCGTGTTGAGCGACTACGGCCGCCTGGAGGCGTCACGGCAGATCGGCCCGCAGGCGGCGCGGGTGGAGGGGGCGGTGCTGTCGACCAACGATAGCGCGTATCTCCTGTCGGTCTCCGGCGTCAAGCCGATCAGCGGCGCCTGGGTGCGGTGGAGCGGGGAGCCGGTGACGATGCGGCGCGACTACGCGGCGCTGACGTACGAGCGGCGGCCGTCGCGCGGCCGCACGATTCTGTTGATTGGCGGCGCGACGTTCGCGCTGCTGACGGTGATGGTCAACTTCAACATCCTGGGGTTCGGTGGGCTCGACATTCCCCTCATTCCGGGTGCGAATGGGGATCCGGGTGCCCAATAACTTCTTGCGAGTGAGAATGCACATGACGCCACTTCGGTCCATGGCCATTTGCGCTGCGGCGGTCGCGATCCTCGGTTGCGCCAAGGACGCGACATTCACCGAGCCCATCCCGGACTATGCCGCGATTCACTGGCTGAACGCGGTGCCCGATACGGGCCAACAGGACATCCGCGTCGTCGACATCGTGTCGAATGCCGGGCTGTTCGATGCGAATTTCCGGGGCGCGAACATGTACTACCAGCCGATCCTGGCGGGTGCGCGCACCGTGCGGATCTTCAACAGCAGCTCGGCCGACTCGATTGCCAGCCAGGTGCTCACGACGACGACGCTCAGCACGACCGCGGGTCAGGGCTACACCTTCATCCATGCCGGCTTCGCGCGCACCGGCGGCACGCCGGCGCGCGCGGTGCTCGTCATTCCCGACAACCCGGCCGCGCCCGCGGCGGGCGAAGTCGGCATGCGCTTCTTTAACGCCGCCGCCGGGCTCGGCAATCTCGATTTCAACGTGATTCGGAAGGGCTCAGACACGTTGCCCGACGCGCCGTTGCGCGGCAACGTCGGCTTCGGGGCCGCCGCGACGTACGCAGGCGTGAAGGCCGACTCGATGCACGTGTTCCATCCGCGCGCGGGTGTGGATAGCATCGTGTTCTACGACACGCTGCGCGTGGTGGTCACCGCCACCGGCACCAAGACGCCGGTGCTCTTCACGACGATCCTGCCGCTCGGATCGCCCAACACGATCAACCAGGTCGTCCAGCCCATTGCGGGCGGGGCGCTGGCCGGTTCGGTGATCACGACGGTGGCGGTCCCGCGCTCGGTCGCGGGCAGCGCGGCGCCGCAGACGGCGGCGTTCCTGGTCCCGGCGGGCGTGCTGTTCGTCGATCGGCGTCCCGCCGCCCTGTCGCCGGCGCCGTAGCGCAGCGACTTCGCAGCAAAACGCCGCCGGTCCGGAGTCTGGACCGGCGGCGTTTTTGTGTCTTAGGGGACCGGCTTCCAGCGCGGCATCGATTCGAGGCGCTGCTGGTTGGTGGTGCGGGTGATGCGCTGGCGGTTGCTGCCGTCGGGGCTGGCGACGTAGATGTCGCCGTCGCAATCGAAGGCGATGCGCAAGCCATCCGGGGTCCAGCTGGGGAGCTCGCACGGCGGATTGGTGGGGCTGATCTTCACGGGATTGGCCCCGTTGGCGTCCATGACCCAAACGGCGAACCCGGTCGGGTCGCGATTCGAGTGGAACGCGATCTTCGTGCCGTCGGGGGACCAAGCGGGAGCGAGATTGACGGACGCACTGTTCGTCAGGTTCACCACGTTCCCACCGAGCGTATCCATGACGAAGATGTCGATATGACCTCCGCCGCTGCGGTCGGACGCGAACGCGATCCGGTCGCCGGCCGGCGACCACGCCGGCTGAGCGTCATTGGCGGAGTCGGTCGTGAGCCGCTTCACGTTGCCGCCGCTCTCGTCCATGAGGTAGATGTCGGTGCGGGCGCTGTCGCGGTCGGAGATGAAGGCGATGCGGTTCCCCAGGGGCGACCATGCCGGTTGCCCGTCCACGAACCCGGTATCTTCGGTCAGGCGCAACAGGCCAGTAGTGGCCAGCGTGATGACGTAGACCTCGGTCTTGAGGGTGTCGTCGCGGTTCGATTCGAAGGCGATCTGACTGCCGTCGGGCGACCAGGACGGCCAGAAGTCGTACGAGCTGTGCAGCGTGATGTTTTTGTCCGTGTCGGCGTTGGCGCTGAGCACGAAGATGTCGTTGCGGAACGCGATCCCCTGGCTCACGTAGGCGAGCGCATGGCCGGGGGGGAGGGGGGGCAGGACGGCGTCCGGCTCCAGGGAGCAGGCGGCGCCGAGCACGAGGATCAGGGCGGCGGCGAACCGGGATTTGGTCATGATGCCTATTCTACACCGGGCTCGCCGCTCGGGCCAAGCCTCCCTTGCGCACCCCCGGGGGGACCCTCAAAATAAAGCAGACATTCCCTTCGACCGTGGGAGGCGACGTATGACCCAAATTTCTGTCCGCTGCGTTCCTCACCTCCAGCGCAATATCATCATCCCCGGCCGATGTAGTCGGTAGGCCCCCGCGCCCGCCTCGGCCGTTCTCGATCTCTCCGGTCGCCTGACCGGCGCGCTGGGCCGTCCAGGATTGCGCCTTCACGTGGTATGGCACTTACACACAACGTGAGGAACCGGCACTATGCGATTTCCTACAGGGTGTTTCAGCTTGGGCGCTGCGTTGATCACGCTGCTCGTCGGACTGGCGAGTGCGGCGATCGCGCAGCAAGGAACCATCAGCGGGACCGTGACCGACCAGACCACGGGCCAACCAGTTATCGGTGCGCGCGTCGGGGTGGTCGGGACGACGCTCGTTACCCAGACCAACGCCGAGGGTCACTACACGCTGGGGCGGATCCCGGCGGGCCAAGTGACGCTGCGCGTCAGCGCGATCGGGTATGCGGCAGGGACGCCGGCCGTCGCGGTCACCGCGGGCGAAATCGTCGCGCAGAACGTGGGTTTGAAACCGCAAGCGTTCTCGCTCGACGAAGTGGTCGTGACGGCTACGGGGGAAGAGCCGAAGCGGGCCGTGGCGAATGCCGTCAACACCGTGCACGCGGACAGCGTGGCGGCGACCGGTCCGATCGCCAACATGAGCGACCTGCTCGGCGGCCGCACGCCCGGCGTCGAGGTGCTGCCGAGTCCTCTGACCGGCGGCGGCGCGCGGGTGCGCGTGCGCGGTACCAACAGCCTGTCGCTCAACAACGAGCCGATCTATTACATCGACGGCATCCGGATGGAGTCGAGCGTCAACTCCTCGAGCATCGGCATCGGCGGCACGAACCCCAGTCGGGTGAACGACATCAACCCCGACGAGATCGAGTCGTACGACATCGTGAAGGGCCCATCGGCCTCGACGCTGTACGGTACCGACGCGGCCAACGGTGTGATCGTGATCAAGACGAAACGCGGGCGCGCCGGGAGGCCCGCGTGGACGGTGTATAACGAGATGGGCATCATGCGGGACAACAATCAGTATCCGATCGCCTACCGCGGCTGGACCACGGGGTCGCTGCCCACGAACGGGACCCAGTGTTTCCTGACGAACTCGGTGCGGGCCGTAGGCGATCCGCTCCGCTGCGCCCAGGACAGCGTGACGCAGTTCAATCTCTTCGCCGACAAGGACGCGAGCCCCGACGGCACCGGCTGGCGCGGCCAATCCGGGATTCAAGTGTCGGGTGGCTCCGACGTCGCGCGCTACTTCGTGTCGGGGGAGTTCGAGAAGGAGCTTGGCCTGCTACGGATGCCGACGTTCGCCTATCAGCGGATTCAGATCGCTCGGCAGATCAGCGATGTGCCCTACGAGCAGTACCGGCCGAACGCGCTGCAGCGGGCGAGCGTGCGAGCGAACCTGCAGGCGACGCTGAACCCCAACCTCGACGTCGCCGTCAGCACAGGCTACATCTCGAGCAGCCAGCGGCTGCCGCAAACCGATAACAACACCACCGGGCTGCTGTCCAATGCGTTCGGCGGGCCCGGCAACAAGGACAACGGCCGCTTCGGGTATCGCTTGTACACCCCCGACCAGTTCTTTTCCGAGACGGTGACGCAGGACATCAACCGCTTCATCGGCAGTCTCACGGCCAACTGGCGTCCCCGCACCTGGCTGGCCAGCCGCGTGTCGGGAGGCGTCGATTACACGGGTCGCGTGGATTCCGACCTCTGCCAGCGCGACCAGTGCACGACGTTCGCGGGGAGTCTCGGACCCTCGACCCTCGGCTACAAGCAGGACAACCGCACGAGCTTCTTCAGCTACACGCTGGACGCGAATGCGGCGGCCAGTTACGGCTTGACGCTGGCCCTGCGCGCCAAGACCACGGTGGGCCTGCAGTACTTCCAGAATCGCTTCGCCCGCAACGGCGCCTTCGGGGGCTACGAGCTGCCGCCGGGGGCGACGACCGTCTCCGCCGGCTCGATCCTCCAAGCCGACGAGGCGACGACCATCGCGAAGACGCTCGGCGCATTCATTGAAGAACAATTCACGTACAGGGAGCGGCTGTACGTCACCGCCGCGCTGCGCGGCGACGACAACAGCGCCTTCGGGAAGAACTTCAGCGCAGTCTATTACCCGAAGTTCGGGGTCTCCTGGGTGATTTCAGATGAAAGCTTCTTCCCGGCCCTGAGCTGGGTGTCGGACCTGCGGCTGCGCGGCGCCCTCGGATCGTCGGGGACGCAGCCGGGCTCCAACGACGCGATTCCGTTCTACTCGCCGGCGACGGCGAGCGTGGACGGCGCCGACCGGGGTTCGCTCGTCTTCAGCGCCATCGGGAACGAGACCTTGAAACCCGAGCGCGCCCGAGAGCTGGAGCTGGGCTTCGAGTCCAACCTGCTCGCCAGCCGGCTGCACGTCGAGTTCACTTATTACAACAAGCTCACGCACGACGCCCTGATTGCTCGTCCGGTGGCCCCATCGGTCGGTGCGACGGCCTCCCGCTTCGAGAATCTCGGGTCCGTGAGTAATCGCGGCGTGGAGTTGCTGCTCCTCGGTACGATCTTCGAGCGTCCGGCCTTCAGCTGGGACATCACCGTCAACGCCTCCTTCAACCGCAACAGGATCGTGGCGCTCGGCATTCCGACGATCGTCGGGGCCACCACGCGCGAACAGGTCGGGTTCCCCATCGATGCGTGGTTCCAGCGTCCGTACACCTACCGCGACGTGGACGGCAACGGCGTGATCACGGCCAACGAGATCGTCGTCGCCGACAGTGCCGTGTACATCGGGCCGAGCAATCCCACGCGCGAGATCACGGTCACCAGCGGCTTCGACTTGTTCAAGCGGAAGCTCCGGATCACCGGGGCGTTCGACCACAAAGGCGGGCGGTATCAGCTGAACGGGACGGAGCGGATCCGCTGCGAGTCGCGACTCAACTGCCAAGGCGAGATCGACCCGAAGGCGCCGCTGTGGCAGCAGGCGCGAGCCGTCGCCTTGCGCGAGACCGCCGCCCGCACGCAGTACGGCTTCATCGAGAAGGCGGACTTCATTCGCTTCCGCGAGTTCTCCGCGACCTACCAGCTGCCGGACGCGTGGGCGCGCTCGGCGCACGCGAGCCACGCCAGCCTCACGCTCGCGGCCCGCAACCTGTTCCTCATCTCCGATTACTCGGGGATAGACCCCGAGAGCAATTACTTCTCCGGGGCGACGGGGATCCAAAGCGACTTCCAGACGCAGCCGCCTCCGACATACTGGACGCTGCGTGTCAACCTCGGATTCTGAGGGGATCGACCCATGACTCCATACAAGACGCTCGCGCTCCTGGCCCTGGCCGCGTGCGGGTCGTTGGCGGGCTGCAACTCGGACCTGTTGAGCGTCACCGACCCGGACATCATTCTCCAGGCCAAATCGGCCTCCGGGGCGCTGGCCTTGAAGAACGGCGTGCTGTTGCGCCTGGCCCAAGCGCTAAACGGCGTGCAGGGCCCGGACGCGTTCTTCGTGTACTCCGGTCTCGTCACCGACGAGTGGCGCTCGGGAGATACGTTCGTCCAGCGCAACAACCAGGATCAGCGGATCTGGGAGCCGACGAACACGTTCAACGCCGACCCCTACCGCCGGCTGAACCGCGTGCGGGTCGAGGGAACGGCCGCCATCGCGGCGCTGCGGCAGTACGTCCCCGACTCCGTCTATCTCGTAGCCCGGATATTCGCCCTCACCGCGTACGTCGAGGCCTTGATCGGGGAGAACTACTGCAACGGGACACCGCTGAGCGGGCTCGACGGCTCGACCATCGTGTTCGGCAATCCTCTCAGCAACGACTCGGTCCAGGCGCTGGCGATCGCCAATGCCGATTCGGCCCTCGCGCTGGCGGCGGCCGCGCCGCTGCGGGACTCCGTACAAAACCGTCGAGTCGTGCGACTCGCCAGCGTGGTAAAGGGCCGCGCCCTGATCGATCGCGGCCAGTTCGTCGCGGCCGCGGCGGCCGTGGCCGGCGTGCCCGACACCTTCAAGTATCAGATCACGCACTCGGTGAACGCGAACACGAACCAGATCTTCGCACTCAATAACAGCGCACGCCGTTACACCATGGTCGATACCGAAGGCGTGGTCGGGCTCAACTTCATCTCCGCCAACGACCCGCGCCTGCCGCGAGCGACCGGTACCAACTCCGCGACCGATCTGATTTTCGACAGCGCCTTCCCCCTGTTCGTCACCCGGCAGGGGATTTGGGCTTCGACGAGCGCGGTGTCGATCGTCACGGGGATCGAAGCACGGCTGATCGAGGCGGAGGCGCTGCTGCAGGCTGGGAACACCGCCGGCTGGCTCGCGGCGATCAACACCCTGCGGACGAACGCGGCACTCTACCCGACGGCACAGACGGGATTCACGCGCGGAGCAAATCTCGTCGCCATCGCCGATACATTCACCGACAACACGTCGCGGATGAAGACCCACTTCCGCGAGCGCGCGTTCTGGATGTTCAGTACCGGTCATCGCCTGGGTGATATGCGGCGCATGGTGCGGCAATACGCGTACCCGGCAGACAGCGTGTACCCGAGGGGCGCCTACTACAAAGGCGGAGCGTTCGGATCCGCGCTCATGCTGTCGGTGCCGTTCGAGGAGGTCAACAACCCGAACTTCACGCAGTGCACGAACCAAGACCCGTGAAGCAGCGGGTGGCGATCGCGGTAACCCTCACCGCGGTCGCGTGCGCGCAGGTGCCACACACCGCGGGAACGGGGATGTCGCGCCGTGTCCTGCTGGCCGACGAGATCCAGGCGGCGTCGGTCTCGACGGCGTATCAGGCCGTCGCCCGGCTGCGGCCCGAGTGGCTGCACCGCCGCGGCCGGGTCAGCGTCCGGGATCCGACCGCCGGTGCCGTGGTCGTGTATCTCAACGGCATGCGCCAGGGCGGCGCGAGCGCGCTGGACGCGATCGTGGCCGAAACGGTCCTCGCCATGGAATTCCTGAGCGGTCAGGAAGCCACGACGCGGTTCGGCACCGGACATGGGGGCGGGGTCATTCTGGTGCGCCTGCGGTAACGTTGTACGCGGGGAGGCAAACGACAGAGGGGGCGCGGCTTCCCGCGCCCCCTCTGTTCATCGTGCTCGCGACGCGCCAGCTCAATCCACGATCGCATCCGGCAGCACGTACTTGACCGGGTCCGCCGCCTTGCCGTTCACCCACACCTCATAGTGGAGGTGCGGGCCGGTGGAGAGACCCGTCGAGCCGACGAGCGCGACCTTCTGCCCGCGTTTCACTCGTTGCCCGCGCACCACGAGGATTTTGGAGCAGTGCGCGTACCGCGTCACCAGTCCGTAGCCGTGGTCCAGCGTCAGCATGTTGCCGTACCCGTCCACCCACTTCACGTCGGTCACGACGCCGGAGGCCGGCGCTTCGATCTCGGCGCCCATCGGCGCTGCGACGTCGATGCCTTCGTGCGGGCGCGCCAAATGCAGGATCGGGTGCACCCGCTCGCGCGCGAACGCGCTCGTGAGCCAGCCCTTGGTCGGCATGATCGACGGCGTGGCGGCGTAGCGCGCTTGATGGCTGGAGAGAGAGTCGTAGGCTTCGCCGATCGAGCGCACCAGAATGTTCGCGCGCCGGGTGAGCTGATCCATGTCGACGCGCGCGGCGAGCGCCTGCGAGCCGTTGGGCCCGGCCTCGGCGAGACTGTCGCGCTCCGACCACTGACCCTGCGGCCCACCGATGCCGGCTTGCTGCACGCCGGCGTCGACGGGCGCCAGACCGGCGAGGAGGCGCAGTCCCTGCTCGCGCTCGGTGAAGACGTTGAGTGTGTCGCGCAGATTCACGAGCCGGTCGCGCAGGCGCTCGATTTCACTGGCGAGCAAACGGTTCTCCCGCTCGAGCGCGCGGCTGCGCGTGACGTTCACCCCGCGCGACAACGCAGCGCCGCCCAGGACGAGCAGCAGCAGCGCGACGACGCTGCCGATCCCGACCAGAGTCTTAACGACGGTCTGTGACAACTCGACGGCGCGGGACGCTCCCGCTCCGTGAGGCACCAACATGACCGTCCAGCGACGCTCTGCGTTCTTTCGCATAGGGGTAGCAAAAATACGCTCCGGCACACAGGCCCGTCAACCACGACGGTGTGCGCCACATCACCGGCCTTTAGGCAGCCCGCGCTAGCCCGCGTCGGGTTTGGGGAATAGGGGTGGGGGCTTCGCGACCCGCTGTCCTGTGACCGGCAGGGCTGTGAGGTCGGCAAACCCGACCCGTTCGAAGGGTTGCGACGCACCCAGGGCGCCCCAGACGAGTGGGGCCTTGCCTGGGATGAACGGTCCCGCCAGCACCGCCAGTCGGGCTACAGCCCGCACTAGGTTCGCGAGCACCGAGTCGAGCTCGGCGTCCTTTTTCTCCTTCGCGAGCTTCCAGGGCGCCGTCTCTTCGACGTAACGATTCGCTCGCGATGCCAACTCGATCACCAGGGCCGCTCCCTCTTGCAGGCCGTGCGCGTCCATCGCGCGCCCGTAGGCGCCGAGTGTTTCGACACCCGCACCCTCGAGCGGCGTGTCCCAGCCGCGCGGGTCGGCGGGCACGACGCCTCCGCGGTAGCGCTCGACCATCGAGAGCGTGCGCGACACGAGGTTGCCGAATGTGTCGGCGAGGTCGGCGGTGTAGCGTGCGTCGAAGCGCTCCCAGGTGAAGTTGCCGTCACCCTCGAAGCCGACCTCGCGCAGCAGGAAGTAGCGCAAGGCGTCGACCCCGTGGCGCTCCAGCGCCGTGCCGAGCGTCACGACGGTACCGGCGGTCTTGCTCATCTTGGCGCCCTCCCACAGCACGTAGCCGTGCGCCCAGACCGCGCGCGGCAGCGCGAGATCCGCGGCCAGGAGCATCGCCGGCCAGATGACGCAGTGGAAGCGGGTGATGTTCTTGCCAATGACGTGCAGGTCGGCGGGCCACAGCCGCTCGTAGCCTGTGGTTGGGAATCCGGTGGCCGAGAGATAGTTGATCAGGGCGTCGAACCAGACGTACACGGTCTGATCGGCGTCGCCGGGGAAGGGGATCCCCCAGGGCAGCCGCTGGCGCGAGATCGACACGTCCTGCAGGCCGGCTTCGAGCAGCCGCACCACTTCGTTGCGCCGGATCGCCGGCTCGATCGACAGTTGGCCCGACGTGATCAACGCGAGCACGCGGTCGCGGTACGCGCTCAGGCGAAAAAAGTGGTTGCGCTCCTTCGTCGGGACGAGCTCGAGCGTCGGGTGCTCGATGCAATGGCCGCCCGAGATCTGCGCGCCCTGTTTGAACTCCTCGCAGCCCGTGCAGTAGAGCCCCTCGTAGTCGGCCACGAACAGGTCGTCGGGGCGGCGCTGCTGGATGCGCTCGAGCAACGCGACCACGCCCTTCACGTGGCGCGGCTCCGTGGTGCGGATCCAGTCGTCGTTGCTGCACTCGAGCTGGGTCCAATACTTGGCGAATACCCCGGCCATCCGGTCCACCCACTCGCGCGGCGTCACACCGCCGCGCTCCGCGGCCTGAATCACCGACTGGCTGTGCTCGTCCATCCCCATCAGGAAGTGGACTTGGTCGCCGCGCAGCCGCCGGTAACGCGCGATGCAGTCGGCACCGACCTTCTCGAGGGCGTGCCCCAGGTGCGGGTCGCCGTTCGAGTAGTCGATGGCGGTAGTGATGTAGAACTTCGGCACTAGGGCCTAGGCCGTGATCTGGTCGAGCGGGACGACGCGAGTACTCCCGTCGTCGGCGCGCAGCGTCACGCGTTCGCGGAAGATGTCGATCGCCAGCACCCGTTCCAGGCCGTCGGGCGTGCGAACGACCTTCCCCTCCTTGGGAAAGCGCTTGCGCTGCTGCACGTAGAAGTCGTGCTCGTAATGCAGGCAGCAGAGCAGGCGGCCGCAGGGTCCGGAGATCTGCGTGGGGTTCAGGGAGAGCCCCTGATCCTTCGCGAGCGAGAGACCGACGGGGCGGCCCTCCGGCAGCCAGCTCGCGATGCAGAGCTGGCGCCCGCAGCGGCCGATCCCGTCCAGCCGCTTGGCTTCATCCCGCGCGCCGATCTGGCGCAGCTCGATGCGGGTGCGGAACAGCCCCGCCAGGTCACGCACCAGGGCCCGGAAGTCGACGCGCTGCTCGGCGGTGAAGTAGATGGTGAGTTTGCGGCGATCCCACTGCCACTCGGCGTCGGACACCTTCATCGGGAGGCCGTGGTCCCGCACGCGATCGCGCACCTTGCGGCGCACGTCGTCCTCGGTGCGCCGCAGCTCACGCTCGACCCGGACGTCGCCTTCGGTCGCGCGCCGGAGGACGCGCGACTCTACGGTGGCGGCGGCCTCTCCCAAGGCGCAGCCGTTACAGCGGCTGCACCGGTTGAGCGCACCGTCACCCAGCGCCGACACGCGCCCGCAATCCTGTCCCCGCTCCACCTCCACGATCACCGGATCGTCGAGATGCAGCGAGGTGGACTCATCGGCCGGCCAGCTGAAATATCCCTTACGGTTCCCTTTGAACCGGACTTCGACGACGAAGGTCAACTCATTTCTCGGTCAGCGCACCCATGGAAAGGTACTTCTCCTCGCGCCGTTTGAGGAGCTTGTCGATCTTGAGCTTCTGGAGCTGGCGCACGTGGCGCTTGAGCGCCGCGCCGACCGCCTCGGCGGCCGCCTCGGGATCGGCGTGCGCGCCTCCCGGCGGCTCGGCAATGATCTCGTCGATCACCCCCAAGTCGAGGAGGTCCTGCGCCGTGATCTTCAGGGCCTCCGCGGCCCGCTCCCGCTGCGTCGCGTCCTTCCACAGGATGGCGGCGCACCCCTCCGGCGAAATCACCGAGTAGACCGAGTTCTCGAGCATCAGCACCCGGTCGGCCAGACCGACCGCGAGCGCCCCGCCCGAGCCTCCCTCGCCGATCACCGCCGTGATGATGGGCGTCCGGAGCGACGCCATCTCGATCAGGCTGCGCGCGATCGCCTCGGCCTGGCCGCGCTCCTCCGCTCCGAGGCCGGGGTAGGCGCCCGGCGTATCGACGAGGGTGATCACGGGCGCGTCGAATTTCTCCGCCAGATGCATCAGCCGCATCGCCTTGCGGTAGCCCTCAGGATGCGCCATTCCGAAGTTGCGGCGCAGGTTCTCCTTCGTGTCCCGCCCTTTCTGGTGGCCGATGGCCATGACGGTCGTGCCGTCGAGCCTGGCCCACCCCCCCACGATCGCCGGGTCGTCGCGGAACAGGCGGTCGCCGTGCAGCTCGACGAAGTCGGTGAAGACGGTGTTCAAGTAGTCGAGCGGGTAGGGTCGCTTGGGGTGCCGCGCGACCTGCACGCGCTGCATCGGCGTGAGGTTCTTGTAGATGTCGGCGCGGAGCGCCGACAGCTTGTCCTCGAGCGGGCGCAGCTCCTTCGTGACGTCCACGGTGTCCCCGGCGGCGCGCTTCAACTCCTCGATCTGGCGCTCCAGCTCGAGCAGCGGCCGCTCGAAGTCCAGGGTGTGTGTCGCCATGCGGTTACCTACGCTCGTACAAGGTGAACCCGGTCGGCGCCGAGCAGGTCCCGGAGCGCCGCCAGGAGATCGTCCGCCGCATCGACGCGCAGCGACCGGCTGCGCAGCCGGGCCGTGGCGCGCTCTCCATTCCCCTCGCCCGCGGTCCACTCGACCAGGACCGGCGTGGGGCCGGGATGGGCGGCGCACAGCGCCGCCACGGCCCGCGCCGTTTCGGGATCGGGCCTGGCGCCCGCGGTCCAGCGCAGCGCCACGCCGATCGCGCCGCTCGGCTTCAGCTCGTCGAGCGGCCGGGCCGCCTCCACGATGAACGGCGCCTGCTCCTCGCCACGGTCGCGGGCACTGTAGCTGCCCGTCAGGAGCAACGCGCCGTCCGGCTTGATCACGCCGTTCAGTTTCGCCCACGCCTCGGGGAAGACCAGCGCTTCCGCGGTGCCGTGGAAATCCTCGAGCGTGAGACGCGCGTACTCCGCGCCCGTCTTCTTCGACGTCTGGCGTTTCACGACGGTCATCACGGCGGCCACCGTCACCTTCTGGTCGGTCCAGGTGCCGAGGGTGGCCGTCGTGCGGGTCCCGAAAAGCTCCACCTCCGTGCGGTACTTGGCGAGGGGGTGCCCGGAGATGAAGAACCCCAGCACGGCCTTCTCACGCGTGAGCCGTTCGTGCTCCGTCCAGGGCGGGACCTCCGGGAGGGGGGAGGAGGGACGGGGAACAGAGGCGGCCTCGCCGAACAGACCGTGTTGACCCGAGGAGCGCTCTTGCTGGCGGACCTGCGCCTCGCTGAACGAGTGGTCCAGCGCCGCGACGAGCTGCGCTCTGTGGCCTCCGAGCGAATCGCACGCGCCGGCGTCGACGAGCGATTCGATCACGCGCTTGTTACAGAGCCGCAGGTCAATGCGATCGCATAGCTCCACGAGGGAGCGGTACGGGGCCGCGGTGCGGCCGGCGATGATCGACGCGATGGCGCCCTCGCCGACGTTTTTCACCGCGCCGAGCCCAAACCGAATGCGCCGGTCGCCCACCACCGTGAACTTGAACCCCGATTCATTCACGTCCGGGGCGAGCACCTCGAGCCCCAGCTCACGCGCTTCATTGATGTAATGCACCACGCTGTCGGTGTCGCCGATGACGGACGACAACAGCGCGGCCATGAACTCCGCCGGATAGTAGACCTTGAACCAGGCGGTCTGGTAGGAGAGGATCGAATAGGCGACGGCGTGCGACTTGTTGAAGCCGTAGCGCCCGAACGTCTCGATTTGCGCCGCGATGTCCTCGATGACTCGGGCGTCGTGGCCGCGCTGCACGGCGCGCTCCACGAAGTTCGTGAGCTCCTCCTGGATCAGCTCCTTGATCTTCTTGCCCACGGCTTTGCGCAGCACGTCGGCTTCGGCGAGCGAGTAGCCCGCGAGCACGTTGGCGATGCGCATCACCTGCTCCTGATAGGTGATCACGCCGTAGGTGGGTGTGAGGATCTCCTCGAGGGCGGGGTGGGGGTAGCGGACTTTCTCGCGGCCCAGCTTGCGGTTGATGAAGACGAGGTGCATGCCCGTGTCGAGCGGGCCGGGCCGCATCAACGCATTCGTGGCGACCAAGTCGTCGAACCGGTCGCACTTCATGTTGCGCAGGCAGTCGGTGGCGAGCGGCGACTCGAACTGGAACACGCCCGCGGTGCGTCCCGAGCGGAGCAACGCGTAGACCTTGGGGTCCTCGAGGTCGGGGCGCTCGAGATCCACGGTCACGCCGTGCCGGTCGGCGACCATGCGGGCTGCGTCGTGCAACACCGTCAGCGTCTTCAAGCCGAGCAGGTCGATCTTCAGCATCCCGACCTTCTCGAGCGCGACCATGTCGTATTGCGTGATGATCGCGTCGGTATCCTGCGGCGCCAGGCACACGGGCACGTAGTCCGACAGCGGGCCCGGCGCGATCACCAGGCCGGCCGCGTGCACCGAGGAGTGGCGGGCGAGGCCCTCGATGCGCGAGCCGAGCTGCAGCACTTTGCGGATGCGCTCGTCTTGCGCCGCCGCGCTCTTGACCTCCGGCACCTTCTCGGCAGCCTCGGCGAGGGTCACTGAGAAGGCCGGGCCCGACGGGATGAGCTTGGTGATCCGGTCCACGTCGCTCATCTCGACCCGCAGGGTGCGGGCGACGTCGCGAAAGGCGGCGCGCGCCTTGAGCGTCCCGAAGGTGATGATCTGCCCCACCGACTCGCGCCCGTAGCGCTCGCGCACGTATTCGATCAGCTCGCCGCGCCGCTCGAAGCAGAAATCGAGGTCGATGTCGGGCATCGAGATCCGCTCGGGGTTCAGGAACCGCTCGAACAGCAGGTCGAACCGCAGCGGATCGACGGTCGTGATGCGCAGCGCGTAGGCGACGAGCGAACCCGCCGCGGAGCCGCGGCCCGGCCCGACGGGGATGTCGCGGTCGCGAGCGGCTTTGATCAAGTCGTAGACGATGAGGAAATAGCCCGCGTAACCGGTCGTCGCGATCACGTCGAGCTCGTAGCGCAGCCGCTGCTCCACGGGAGCGGGAAGAGGATCGCCGTACCGATCGATCGCGCCCTGGCGCGCCAGGCTCTCGAGCAGCGCTTGATCGGTCGCGAACGCCGCGGGGCGCGGGAACTGCGGCAGGAAGTAGCGCTTCTCAAAGTCGAACTCGCACAGCTCGGCGACGCGGGCGGTCTCGGCGAGGACCTCGGCGCGATCCGGAAACAGCGTCCGCATCTCCTTCTCCGACTTGACGTAGCTCTCCTGCCCGAAGAAGCGGAACCGCTTGGGGTCGTCGAGATCCTTCCCGGTCCCGATCGCCAGCAGCACGTCGTGCGCCTCGGCGTCGTCCTTCTTGAGGTAGTGCGCGTCGTTCGTCGCCACGACCGGAATCCCGAGCTCGGCGGCGAGCTGGAACATGCCGGCGCTCACCACCTTCTCGTCGGCGATGCCGTGGTCCTGCACCTCCAGCCAGAAGTTGCACGGCCCACCAACCCGCCCTGCGAATGTTTGGGCGAACCACATGGCGCTCGCCTTGGCGGCCTCGTAATTCCCCTGGCGCAGGTACAGCGCGATCTCCCCCGACAGACACGCCGCCAGGCCGACGAGGCCTTCGCGGTGCTGCGCCAGGACCTCTTTGTCGATGCGCGGCCGGCGGTAATAGCCCTCGAGAAAACCGATCGACGAGAGCTTGATCAGGTTCTGGTAGCCGACCTTGTTCTTGGCCAGGAGGACGAGATGCGAGTAGGCCGCGGGGGCATCGGCGACTTTCTCGCGCGCGTGGCGGCTGCCGAACGCCAGGTAGGCCTCGAAACCGAGGATCGGCCGGATCTTCCGAGCCTTGGCCTCTTCGTAGAACGACCAGGCCCCGTGCAGGTTGCCGTGGTCGGTGATGGCGAGGGAATCCATGCCCAGCGCCTGAATCCGGTCCAGCAGTTCGGGGATCCGGTTGGCGCCGTCGAGGAGAGAGTACTCGCTATGCGTGTGGAGGTGGACGAACGACACTTGGGCAAAATACCGGCGCGCTCGCGCATTGTCAAAACGGTGCCGTGCCGTATCTTGCGCCGTCATGTGGTGGGTGGCGCTCGCCTTCACGCTGGGCTTCATGGCCCTGTTTCAGCTGCTCACGCGCGCGGGGCCGCTCGAGGCGCGCGCGACGCTGGCGCTCGGATTCCTGCTGCTCGCGGCTCACTTGGGCGGCGAGCTCGCCAAACGCTTCCGCCTGCCGCGCATCACTGGATTCCTGATCACGGGCTTCGTCGTCGGCCCCGCGTGGCTCGGTCTCGTGCGCAGCGACGAGGTCCCCGCGCTCGGCTTCATCGCGGATGCCGCCGTCGCGTTGATTGCGTTCACCGCCGGTTCGCACCTGACCCTGGAGACGCTGCGCCGTGATCGCGCCGCGCTCGCGCGGGTCTCCGCCGCAACAATCCTGTTCCCGCTCGTCATCGTCGCCCTGGTCACGCTGTCCGTCGCTCCATGGTTCCCCCTTACGGTGCACCAGCCGTTGCGCGATGCCCTCGCCGTCGCGCTCGTGCTCGGCACGTTCGCCGCCGCGTCGTCGCCGTCTCTGACCGTGGCGCTCATGGACGAGCTCGACACCCGGGGCGAGGGGGGCGGGGGGAGTGCGTTTGCCCGTGGCATCCTCGGCGTCACGGCCCTAAAGGACGTGATCGTCATCGGGCTGTTCGCGCTCGTGCTCGCGCTCGCGCGGCCGCTCGCGAGCCGGGGCGCCGTCGACCTGGCGGTCGCCTGGACGACGCTACTGCACGCGGCCGGGTCCATTGCCGTGGGCGCTGCCCTGGGCTTCGCGGTCTCCCGGTACTTGAGGCTCCTGGGCCGGGATACGCCCCTCGTTCTCGTGGCCGTAGCATTCCTCACCGCCCAGGTGGCGCGGCTCCTGGGCCTAGAGGTGCTGCTCGTCGCTCTGACGGCGGGCTTCTATGTCGAGAACCTGGCGCCCGCGGAAGGGGCGCGGTTGCGGAGTCAACTCAAGCGGGCCAGCCTGCCCGTGTACACCGTCTTTTTTGCTTTGGCCGGCGCGGGGTTCCAGGCCGAGCAGCTGAGATTCCTCGAGGACAACTGGGGGTGGGTGCTGCTCCTCGTCGCTCTCCGCGCCCTTGGGCTCCGCGTTGGCACCCGGTTTGCGGGGCGGTCCCCTGCGGTTCCGGCTGACCAGGCAAGCCACGGCTGGCTGGGGCTCATCTCCCAAGCGGGGGTCACCTTCGGCCTCGCGGCGGCTGCCCGCCGCGCTTTTCCCGAGTGGGGGGTATCTTTGGAGGCGCTGATCGTGGTCATGATCGGCGTCCACGAGATCGTCGGCCCGATCTGCTTCCGGCGGGCCTTGCGCCTCACGGGCGAAGTGACAGAGGGGGAACATGTTACGCAGAGGGATGATGCGGCTGAGCCTGCTCTCGTTCCTGGGGGTGGCGGCGGCGGTAGCGTGTAGCGACGGATCGGGTCCCAAGCTCCCCCCCTGTACCGCGGCGGGGTCCAACCTGACGCTTCCGGTGGTCGGCGCGTTTACATCGTTCGACCCGACGGGAGCGACGGCCGGATGTCTCGTCTTCCCCGCGGCCGGCGCCGCCGATAGCGCAGAGTATCTCGTGGTCCCCCAGCTCACCACGGGCGTCCCCGGGAAGACATCGAGCTTCGAGCTGCACGGCGACACGATCAGGCCCGCGCTCATCGGGCCGGCCTTCTCCGCGCCCGCGCTCGACGACCTCAACCCCGTCGAGCGGTTCCACGCCTTCCTGCGGCTCGGGGATCAGGACCACTGGCGCAGCCTCAATCCGCAGATCGCCGCTCCCGGCATGAGGGCGGCGCGTTCCCCCGCCGCGCCCGCCGGCCCGCCCGCGATGGGCAGCCAGCGGACGTTCAAGGCGTGCGCGCGCCTCGACTGCTCCGTGTTCAACGACGTGACCGCGACGGTGCGCGCCCTGAAGAGCAATGTCGCCATCTACGTCGACAACACCGCGCCGGCGGGCGGCCTGGACTCCACCCAGCTCGACAGCCTGGCCGCGACGTTCGAGACCCGGCTCTACCCGGCCGACACGGCGGCGTTCGGACGGGAATCGGACATCGACACCAACAGCGTCGTCATGATCCTGATGACGCCGACGGTCAACAAGCTCGTCACGAGCGCGGCATGTACCTCGTCAGGATTCGTGGCGGGGTTTTTCTTCGGGGCGGATCTCGACCCCGCGTTCCGCAACGATTCGCGCTCCAACAAGGGCGAGGTGTTTTACACCATCGTGGCCGATCCATCGGGCACGCTGAGCTGCAGTCATAGCACGACTTCGGTGGAGCACCTCTTGCCCGTGACCCTGGTCCACGAATTCCAGCACATGATCAGCTTCAATCAGCATGTGCTGGTCCGCGGTGGCGACGCCGAAGTGCTGTGGTTGAACGAAGGGTTCTCGCACTACGCGGAAGAGGTGGGGGGGCGGACGTATGCCTCGGGAACGCCCGAGTTCTCTCGCTTCTTGATCGGGGACTTGTACAACGGTTATCAATACCTCGATTCGACCGAAAAGCATTTCCTGTTGCCGACGTCCGGGATCGGCAGTCTCGCCGAGCGCGGCGCGGCGTGGATGTTCGTCCGCTTTCTGGTGGATCAGTATGCCGCTGACACGACGTCCGCGTCCTGGAACGCGTTTACGCGGCAAATGGTGGCCACGTCGGATCAGGGCGCGGCCAATATCGAGAACCGGACCGGCACCACGTTCACGGACGTCGTGACCCGCTGGTCCCTGGCGCTGTGGGTGTCCGATCTGCCGGGGTTCGCGGCGCCGGCGGCGGTGAAATACAGCTCGTGGTCGTTCCGCAGCACGTACGCATCGCTCAACACCCAGGACCCCGGGAACTTCCCCAAAGTGTTCCCGCTGCGGCCGAGGGCGAGCGCCGGGCGGGCGGTGAACCTCAGCGGCACGCTGCGCGCGGGCTCGGGTGTGTACGCGCGAGCGTTGCAGGCGCCGAGCGCTCCCGGCTACACGCTGCTCTTCGGCACGAGCGCCGGGGGCCCACTCGATCCCGCCCTCGTGCCGCGGTTGAATGTGATTCGGATTCGATGACCCCGGTTGCCGGGGTCGTGGTCGCGCTGCTGGCCTTCCAATCGGAGGGCAGCATCGTGGCCGTCCTTCCCGGCTCGACGCGCTCGGCGGGATTGGGGGGCGCGGGGGCGGCACTCGTCGGTGACGCTGGTGCCGTATTCGCGAATCCCGCCGGGATCGCGACGATCCGCCACCTCTCCATCGAAGGGTCCTACGAGCCCTATCTCGCGGGCACGGCGGTCTCCGCGGCCGCCTTGGCGGTACGCGTGGGTCGAGTCACCTGGGGCTTCGGCGCGCAGACGCTCGACTACGGTACGGAGCCCGAGATCGTCCCCGATCCGGCGACGGGCGGTCGCCGCGGCATGGCGACCGGCGCCACGTTCCACCCGTACGAAGCGCTGGCGGTCTCGTCGCTGGTGCTGCGACGGGGCCTCATCGCCGTCGGCGTCTCGGCGAAGTACGACCGCCAGCAGATCGGCGACGCGGTGAGCGATGCCTGGGCGGGGGACGCCGGCATGGCGATCGCGATCTTCGACATCGCGGCGTTCGGCGTGAGCGTCCAGAACCTGGGCGGCGACCTGGGCGCCGGCGCGCGTCTGGCACGGCGCACCCGCGCCGGCTTCACGTTCAACTATACCGATCCCCAGGGCGCCTTTCGGCTGCTCACGACCCTGGAAGCCCAGTGGACGCGCGACCACGCGGCGGTCCTCATCCAGGGTGTGGAGGGCGGCATGGTGACGGGCGGCGTCGGGTTGGTGGGGCGGGTGGGATATGCGACGCGCGCCGCCGTGACCGACGCCTCGCGGTTCACGTTCGGGGGCGGCGTGCTGCTGGGGCACCTGCAGATGGACTACGCCTTCCAGGGTTATCAAGCGCTGGGCGGTGGAACGCACCGCGTCGGACTGCGGTGGACCCCTTAACCGAGCGATCTCGTCCCCGCTGGGGCCGGCTGCTGAAGCGCGTGCTCGCGATCGTGGTGGGCGCGGGCGCGGCCATCGTCGTGCTGCTGCTGCTCGTCAGCGCGGATGCCCGCTACGTCGCCCGCGCCGGCATCGAGGAAGCCCGGATCCTGCTGCGGCGCCGCTCAATCGAGAAAATCCTCGCCGATTCGAGCGTCCCCGCGGCGCTGCGCCAGCGGCTGCGGCTGGTGCTCGAGGCCCGCCGTTACGCCGCCGACTCCCTGGGCCTGGCGGTGGGCGGGACGTACACGACCTACGTGGACGTGGGGCGCGACACGCTGCTCCTGGTGCTCTCGGCGAGCCGGCGTGACAAGCTGCGCGAGGTCACGTGGACCTTCCCGATCGTGGGCGTCGTCCCGTACAAGGGCTTCTTTTCCGCCGAGCGCGCGCGCCGCGCGGGACGGGAGCTCGACGCGCAGGGGCTCGATGTGTACCTGCGTCCCTCAGGGGCGTTTTCGACACTCGGCTATTTCAGCGACCCGCTGTTTTCCACCGCGATGAGCCGCGACACGATGGAGCTGGTCGCGACCGTGCTGCACGAGCTGGCGCACAACACGCTCTACGTGAAGAGCCAGACGCCCTTCAACGAGAGCTTCGCGAGCTTCGTGGGGTACCGGGGCGCCGAGGCCTTCTTCCGCTCGCGGCGCGACACGACGGACGCGCGGCGCGCGGCGGCGCGGTGGCGCGACGAGCGCACCCTGGATGTGTTCTACGCCGAGCTCGCGCGACGCCTCGATTCTGCCTACGCCGACACACCGTCCGGCGATCGTCTCGAGCGAACCCGCACGGTGCTGTTCGGATGGGCGCGGACGCAGCTGACGGGGCCGGTGGGACAGTCGCTCGAGACGTATGACTGGCGCTGGTTCGCGCAGTCACCACTCAACAATGCCGTCGTCATCGCCCAGCGGCTCTATCGCATGGACTTGAACATGTTCGACGAGATCTATCTGCAGAGTAACGCGAACGTCGCGGAGACGATTCGAGCCATCCAAATCCGCGTGTTCACGCAGCCCGATCGGGATCCGTATCGGGCGCTGTACTCGAGGCCGGGGATGAAAGTCGAGGACTAGTTTCCCCGGAGGCGCTCGGCCTCCGCCACGCGCTGTAACGCGATCCCATACGCCGCCGTCCGAAACGCGACGCCCTTCTCCTTGGCCAGGTCCCGCACCGCCACGTAGGCCTTGGTGATCGTCGCCTTGAGCTCCTTGTTCACCTGGTCGTGCGTCCAGCGGTACTGCTGGAGGTTCTGCGCCCACTCGTAATAGCTGACCGTGACCCCCCCGGCGTTGGCGAGGAAGTCGGGGAGCACCGGGATCCCGCGCTCCTCGAGGATCAAATCGGCGGTCGGGGTCGTGGGCTCGTTGGCGCCTTCGACCACGACCTTACAGTCGACGGTCTTCGCGTTGGCTTCCTTCGTGATGACGCCGCCCAACGCCGCCGGCACCAGCCACTCGCACGGCACCGTCCACAGCTCCTCGTTCGTGATCCGCTTGCCGCCTTTCCACGCCGAGACGGGACGTTTCTGCGCTACGTGCGCGAGCAGCCCCGGCAGGTCGAGACCTTTGTCGTTGTAGATCCCGCCCTCGACGTCGCTCACGGCGACGACCTTCGCGCCCGCTTCGACGTCGAGCAGTCGGGCCAGATGGCTGCCGACGTTCCCGAATCCCTGAATGACGACCCGTCCGCCCTTCAGCGGGATGCCGAAATCGCGCGCGTACTCTTCCATCACGTACATGACGCCGCGCCCCGTCGCTTCCTCGCGCCCCAGCGAACCACCGAGGGATATGGGCTTCCCCGTGACCACGGCCGGCGTGTACCCTTGCCGGCTCGAGTACTCGTCGAGGATCCACGCCATCACCTGGGCGTTCGTGTTGACGTCCGGTGCGGGGATGTCGCGGTAGGGTCCCAGCACGATCGCGATGCGTTGCGTGAAGCGCCGCGTCAGGCGCTCCAGCTCGAGCTTGGAGAGTTTCTTGGGGTCGACGGTGATGCCCCCCTTCGCCCCGCCGAACGGAATGTCCATCAGCGCGGTCTTCCACGTCATGATCGTGGCGAGGCCCAAGACCTCGTCGTGGTCCGCTTCTGGATGGTAACGGATGCCGCCCTTGCAGGGGCCGCGCGCGCCGTTGTGCTGGATGCGATAGCCCGTGAACACCTCGATCCGGCCGTCGTCCATCCGCACCGGGACCTCCACCGTCACCTCGCGGAACGGCGCCAGCAGAATGCGGCGCATGTAGACCTCGAGGTTGATGATGTTGGCGGCCTTTTCGAAATGCGTCGCGACAATCGCCTTCCCGGACATGGGAGCGCGCGTCATGCGGGGCGAAGCTTTCGGCCGGCGAGGCGGGCCCCGGGGTGCTGGGCTTCGGATAACGCGTGCGCAGGGTTGGGCGCGCGCATGCGGCGCTGGCCCGCGTCGGTGAGGACGCCGATTACGTCCGGGCCTCCGCCCGCGGGAGTGACGGCTTCGGCGGGATGTTCGAGGACGAACACGAGCCCGGTATTCGCCGTCTCCACGTCCCTGACGAGCGTCGCCCAGGTGCCGTCGGCCGGGAGCGCCGCCGCGGCCACGACGAGGGGGCACACGGCCGCGTCGAAGGCCGCGGGACCCGCGAGCGGCGCGCCCAGTCGCTCGGCAAGATCGTTCCAGATCGGCAGGGAGGGGTCGGCGGCGATCACTTGTCCGAAGCGCCACCCCGAGTCCTCCGCGACCTCGGCGAAGGTGGCGACGAGTGTTTCGTCGCCGGGTGGAACGGGGCCGGCGTCGGGCGCCAACACCACCGAGCCCGTGTCCGCGAACCAGCGCTCGGCGGGGCCCAGGTCCTCCGGCTTGCGTGGCGCGTAGAAGGCATAGCGGCGTGTCGCGGCGATCTCCCGTTCCGCGTCGGCCCGCTGCTCGGGGTGCTCGGCCGCCTGGGCCGCACCCTCGAACGCCACCTCAGCCGCCTGATAGCGCCCCGCGTCCCGCAGGACGCGGCCGCGCAGCTTGAGCGTCTCCGTGTGGGGTTCGAGCGCGAACGCCCGGTCCAGGGCCAGGAGCGCCCGGTTCTTGTCGCCCAGTTTGTAGGCGGCCCACCCCAGCTCGTGCCAGACGAGTGCGAGATCGGGATCGGCCTCCACGGCCCGCTCGAGGGCGGCGAGGGCATCGGGGAACCGGCCCAGCTCGACCAGGGCCGCGCCTTGGAGCGTGAGGGCGAAGCCGCTCTCCCCGAACTGCGTGCGCGCACGCTCCGCGAGCTCCAGGGCCGCCGCGCTGCGCCCGTTGGCGCGCAGCAGCTCGAAGTATTCGGCCCAGCACACTTTCAGATCGGGATGCGACGACAGCAGACCCAGGTAGGCGGACTCGGCGTCGGCGGTGCGGCCTTCGCGCGCCAGCCACCGCGCCCGCGCCATCGCTCGCTCGCTCGGCGCGTCGGGGAACAGGTCGTAGGACGCGGTGGTCCGCATGGGCCTGAATCTACCCCTCGCTCACTCGCTGGCTAGGCGCGTCTGCCCTCCCTACATTGTGCCCCCATGGATCGAGACCGTTTGCTGCGCGAGCTGAGCGAGTTTCTTCGCATCCCATCTGTTTCCACTCTTCCTGCCCACGACGACGACTGTCGTGCGGCCGCGGAGTGGGTCGCCGCGGAGTTGCGGCGTCTCGGTTGCTCCGACGTAGCATTCCTCGGCAGTGAAAAGCACCCCGTCGTGTGGGGCGTCGGACCGCACGTCCCCGGTGCGCCGACGTTGCTGCTCTACGGTCACTACGACGTGCAACCGCCCGATCCCCTCGCTGAGTGGACGACGCCCCCGTTCGCGCCCGCCGTCCGCGACGGCCGCTTGTACGCGCGCGGCGCCGCCGACGACAAGGGCCAAGTCTTCTGCCTCCTCAAGGCGATCGATGCGAACGGCCGCCCGCCGGTCAATTTCCGCTTTCTCATCGAGGGCGAAGAAGAATTCGGATCCAAGGTCTTGTTCGATCTCCTGAAGCGAGAGCCGCAGCGCACGAAGGCCGACGTCGCGCTCGTGGCCGACATGTCGTATGTCGCGCCGGGTTGGCCCGCGGTGTACTCGACGCTGCGCGGCCTCTGCTATGCGGAGATCACGGTGCGCACCGCCAAGAGCGACTTGCATTCGGGCGAGTACGGCGGTGCAGCGCCCAATGCGCACGAGGAGCTGGCGCGGCTCCTGGGCCGTCTCAAAGGGGAGGACGGCCGGATCAACATTGCGGGTTTCTACGGCGCCGTGAAGCGTCCCTCGAAGTCCGAGCTGGCGGCGTGGAAGAAACTGCCGTTTAAAGAGAAGGAGTTCCTCGCCAAGCGCGTGCAGGCCAAGGGGCTGACGGGCATCAAGAAGTACTCGGTCCTGGAGCGGCTGTGGGCGCTGCCGACGCTCGAGATCCACGGGATTCTGGGGGGATTCACGGGGCAGGGGGCGAAGACCGTGATTCCCGCGGAGGCGACCGCCAAGGTCAGTCTCCGGCTCGTGCCGAATCAGACGCTCAAGAAGGTGCAGCAACAGGTCGCGGCTGCCGTGAAGCGATTCGCACCCAAGCACATCACGGCCACGGTGAAGTTCCTGCATGGTGCCGACCCGGCGCAGATCAAACTCGACCACCCGTCCTTCAAGCTGCTCGACCAGGCGTTCCGTGAGGTGACAGGGCGGGGGACCGTGCCGGCGCGGGCCGGAGGATCCATTCCCGTCGTTCCGGCCCTCGGCGCCGCCGGCGCGCCGGTGATCCTGACGGGGATCGGCTTGCCCGACGACCGGCTGCATGCGCCTGACGAGAAGCTGGACCTCACGCAGTTGTGGGATGGGATCGAGGTGTTCCGGCGCTTCTACGAGCTTCTTGGTCGCGGCTGACCCCGGGCCGGCGGCCACGGGGTCACGTCCCGATCTTCTTACTCGCGTTCCGGAACTTGTTGATCTCGTGCTGACTCAGCCCCCGGCCGCCGTAGCGCTCTTCCGTCCACGGATCTCCGCGCATGTGGTAGCCGTTCTGCTCCCAGAATCCGGGGATGTCTTCGTCGAGCAGCTCGAAGCCCCGCACCCACTTCGCGCTCTTCCACAAATACAAATGCGGCACGAGTAAGCGCGCCGGCCAGCCGTGGTCCGGCGTCAACCACTCACCGCCCCACTTGAGCGCGATCAGGTTGTCCGGTCGATCGAGGTCGGCGAGCGGCAGGTTGGTCGTGAACCCCTGCTCGGCGACGACGAGGCAGAACTTCGCCGCGGGCTTCAGGCCGGCGCGCTCGAGCAACGACTGTACCGGCACGCCCTCGAAGCTGTTGTCGAGCCGGCTCCAGGTCGTGACGCAGTGCATGTCGCACGTGATCGTCTTGCGCGGCAGCGCGAGTAACTCGTCGTACGTGATCGCAAAGGGCCGGTCCACGAGCCCCGACACCATGAACGTCCACTTGGTCGTGTCGACGCGCGGGACGTTGCCATAATGCAGGACGGGCCACTTGGTCGTCAGGATTTGGCCGGGTGGGACCCGGGAAGGGGGTGCCTCGCTCATCGTGTTCCCACGCTCAAGCGTGGGCCCACACACCACTGCGCCTGAGGTGCAGTGCTTCGTCGGGCCCATCCTTCAGGATGGGATCGGCTGCGAAGGCGGCTTTGAATCCAGCGACGACCGCGGTAACCGCCTCTCCCCAGTTCCCGTTTCCCGTTTCCTTCGCGACCGACGTCATCTCAACTCCCGGGATGCCGCAGGGGACGATCCGTTGGAACTCTGTGAGATCAGTCGCCACGTTGAGCGCGAACCCGTGCCACGTGACCCATTTCTTCACGTGCACGCCGATGCTCGCGATCTTGCGCCCCCCCCCCGTCCACACGCCGGTGAAGCCTGGATTCCGCCCGGCCGGAATGCCGAGGATCTCGAGCGCGCCGATCAGCGCTTGCTCGAGCGTGCGCAGGTACCAGTGCAGATCTTGCTTGTAGCCCGTGAGATCGATGATCGGGTAGCCGACCAGCTGACCGGGGCCATGAAACGTCACGTCCCCGCCGCGCTCGACTTCGAAGACGTCCACGCCGGCGGGGCGCAGGACATGGCTCGCCTGCGAATTGCGGCCGAGCGTGACCACGGGGGGATGTTCGAGCAGCAGGAGGAGATCGTGCGGGAGGCGCCGATCGATGCGGGCCTGCGCGAGGTCGCGCTGCCACGCCAGCGCTTCCGCGTAGGGTACGACGCCCGCTTCCACGACCTCCAGCACGCGTTCGCTCACAGCGCGTTCCCCTTCACCGCCCATTGGCTGCCCAGGATGCCGAGGGCGAGGCTCGCCCCCCCCCACAGGACGAGACCGACGACGTGACCCAACCCATACGCCAATGCCGCGAGGAAGCCGACCAACAGCGCGCCGACGGCGGCCAACACCGCAATCACGCCGCGCTGCCAGATGTTGTCGATCGCCCGGCTGCGAACCCAGCCGAAGAACGCACCCAGCGCAAGGCCGGCGCCCACGCCGGTCCACAGGGGGTCCTCACCGACGAAGCGCCAGTACACCGGGTCGACCCGTTCGCGCAGGACCGACACGACGCCTTGCGCCAGGGTGAGTGTGGCGCCGCCCAGGCCGACGCCCGTGGCGAGCGCGCCGAGCCCGATCGCGAGCGGGTCCTTAGCGGGCGCGTCGCTCAGATGTGGATCACTCGGCCGAGCGAGTCGAGCGCCGCTTCGGCCACCGCCTCAGACATCGTCGGATGGGCGTGGATCGCCAGCTCGACCTCCTCCACCGTGTATTCGTTCTCGCGCGCCACCGCCAGCTCGTGGATGATCTCGGAGGCGTGCCCGCCGACGATGTGCGCGCCGAGGATCTCGCCGTACTTCTTGTCGCGCAGGATCTTCACGAATCCCTCGGTCTCGCCTGTCCCGCGGGCCCGGCCGTTCGCCGAGAAAGGGAAGCGTCCGGCGACGTAGTCGAGCTTCCGTTCCTTGCATTGATCTTCTGAAAGACCGATGCTCGCGATCTCGGGGTGGCAATACGTGACGCTCGGAACGTTGTCGTACTTGATGGCGTGCGGCTTCTGGCCGGCGAGCAGCTCGGCGACGAAGACGCCCTCGCGTTGGCCCTTGTGCGCCAGCATCGGCGGCCCCGCCACGTCGCCGATCGCGTAATAGCCGGGCGTGGTGGTCTGGAGATTCTTGTCCACCTTGATGAAGCCGCGATCGGTGACCTGGATGCCGCACTCCGCGAGCCCGATGTTCTCGGTGTTCACCGCGCGGCCCGCCGCCATCAGGACGGCCTCCACGGCGACCGACTTCTTCTCACCGCCGGCCTCGACGTCCAACGTCACCTTGTCCTTCGCGACGGTCGCCTTGGTCACCTTCGCGCCGGCGATCACCTCGATGCCGCGCTTCCGGTAGCTCTTGGCCAGGGCGTCGGACGCCTCGGCGTCCTCGAGCGGCAGGATGCGGGGCAGGGCCTCGATGAGCGTGATCTTCACGCCGAAGGCGTTGAAGATGTCCGCGAATTCCATCCCCACCGCGCCGGCCCCCACAATCGCGAGCGACGCGGGCACTTTCTCCATCAGGAGCGCTTCGTCCGACGAGATGACCGTCGTCTTGTTGATGTCGAGGCCGATCTGGGGGATGCCCTTCACTCGGGAGCCGGTGGCGATCACCACCGCCTTCTTGGCCTCGTAGACGTCGCCGCCGACCTTGACCTTGTTGCCCGGTTGGAGCACGCCGCCGCCCTTCACGACCGTGACTTTGTGCTTCTTCATCAGGAACTCGACGCCCTTCGAGTTCTGGTCGCTCACGCGACGCGAGCGTTTCATCGCCACGCCGTAGTCGGTCTTGATGTTTGTGACTTCGACACCAAACTCTTTCGACTCGCCCAAGAGTCGGGCGATGTACGCCGAATGCAGCAGAGCCTTGGTCGGGATGCAGCCGATATTCACGCACACGCCCCCGAGCTTGTCGCGCTCGACGACGGCGACGGTGAGGCCCAGCTGGGCGGCCCTGATGGCCGCGACGTAGCCGGCGGGCCCGCCGCCGAGGATGATGACATCGAATTGGTTTGCCACACGTAGTCCCGGGTTGATTGTGTAGGGGTCGTTGTAGGGGCACGGCATTGCCGTGCCCCTACGGGCGCCCCTACTGGTTACAACAGCATCGCCAACGGGTTTTCCAACATCTGTTTCAGCGTCTTCAGGAACTGCGCGCCCGTCGCGCCATCGATCACGCGATGGTCGCAGCTCATCGTGACCCGCAGACGGCGCCGCACCACCACCTCGGCCCCCTCGGCGACGGGTTTCGGGACGATCGATCCGACGGCGACGATTCCCGACTCGGGTGGGTTAATCACCGCCGTAAACTGGTCGATGTCGAACATGCCGAGGTTCGAGACGCTGAACGTCGCGCCGGTGTACTCCTCGGGTTTGAGCCGGCGATTCCGCGCCCGCTCGGCGAGCTCGCGCGACTCGGCGCCGATCTGCACCAAGGTCTTGCGGTCGGCATCGCGAATCACGGGTGTGATCAAGCCATCCTCCACCGCCACCGCCATCCCGATGTGCACCTCGTTCCAGTAGCGGATGTGGTCTTCCTGGAACCAGGCGTTGCACGCGCGGTGCTTGGTCAGCGCCAGCGCGACCGCCTTGATCACGATGTCGTTGAAAGAGACCTTGACCTCGAGAGCAGTGCGAGACTCCGCGGCGCGCTCCATGTCCACTTCGGTCGTCAGGAAGAAGTGGGGGATGGGGCCGAGGGAGGTCGCTAGCCGTTTGGCGATCGTCTTGCGGATCTGGGTGAGAGGCACGTCCTCGAAAGGCGTGCGCGGTGCGCTTTCCACAGGCGTGCGCGGTGCGCTGTGCGCCGTGCGCAGGGAAGCCGAGTCGTCAAGGTCCCGTTTCACCACGCGGCCCCCAGGCCCAGATCCCTGCACGAGCTTCAAGTCCACGCCCGCGTCCTTGGCGATCCGCTTGGCCAGGGGGGACGCTTTCACGCGCGTGTTATCGGGGGCTTCCGGGGGACCGCGCACGGCTGACGGCGCAGGCTGTTGGGTTTCCGGCGCACTGCGCACGGCGGACGGCGCACTGGGTTGCGCTGCTGGCGCAGCAGAGCTTGCCCCATCCACCTTCTCGCCCGGCGCCCCGATGTACGCCACCACACTTCCCACCGGCACCGTGCTTCCCTCCGGCGCCATCACCTTGATCAGCTGCCCGTCGGCCCGAGCGACGAGCTCCATCACCGCCTTGTCGGTCTCCACCTCGGCGAGGGTGTCGCCCGTCTTCACGACGTCGCCTTCCTGCTTCGTCCATTTGACGAGGCGCCCTTCCTCCATCGTGGGCGACAGGGCCTCCATGTGGACTTTGGTGGCCATAAGGGGCTACTCGAGGTAGAGGACGCGCCGCGCCGCGGCGGCGACCTTCTCGGGCGACGCCTTGGCGGCACGCTCGAGGTGTTTGTTGTAGGGCATCGGGACGTCGGCCTGCGTCACGCGCTGCACCGGGGCGTCGAGGTGGTCGAACGCGTCGCGTTGAATGATGTCCACGACCTGCGCGCCGATGCCGGCGTGCGGCCAACCCTCTTCGACCACGACCGCGCGGTTGGTTTTGGCCACCGACGCGAGAATCGCCGACTCATCAATTGGGCGCAGCGAGCGCAGGTCCACCACCTCGGCGGAAACGTTCTGCTCCGCGAGCTGGTCGGCGGCCTTGAGCGCGACCGAGACGGTCTTCGAGTGGCAGATCAGCGTCACGTCGGTCCCCTCGCGCTTCACGTCCGCGCGCCCGATGGGCACGAGATGCTCACCCTCGGGCACCTCGCCCTTGAGGTTGTAGAGCATCTCGCCTTCGAGCACGATCACGGGGTTGTTATCGCGGATCGCGGACTTGAGGAGGCCCTTGGCGTCGGCGGGCGTCGCGGGGGCGACGACCTTGAGCCCCGGGATGTGGGCGAGCCAGCTGTCCCACGCCTGGGAATGCTGCGACGAGAGTTGGAGCGCGGCGCCGTTCGGGCCGCGGAACACGATCGGCAAGCGCAGCTGTCCGCCCGACATGTAGAGCATCTTGGCCGCGGAGTTGACGATCTGGTCGAGCGCCAGCAGGGCGAAATTCCACGTCATGAACTCGATCACCGGGCGCAGCCCGGCCATCGCCGCCCCCACGCCGATCCCCGCGAATCCCAGCTCGGCGATCGGCGTGTCCACCACCCGCTGGGCGCCGAATTCCTCGAGTAACCCGCGGCTCACCTTGTACGCGCCCTGGTAGACGCCGACCTCCTCGCCCATCAGGAAGACCGACGCGTCCCGTTGCATTTCCTCGCGCAGCGCCTGGTTCAGGGCATCGCGGTAGGTCAGTGTCGGCATCAGTCGGCCAGCACGTCGGTGTAGAGCTCGGCAGGATCTGGGTCCGGACTCTCGTCGGCGAATTTCACGGCCTCGTCCACTTCGGCGTGGATCGCCGCGTCCATCGCGTCGAGCGCGCTCTGATCGATCACTTTCTCTTCCTTCAACTTCTCGGCAAGCTGCGTGATCGGGTCCTTCTTCTTCTGCTCTTCGACCTCGTCCTTGGTGCGATACACGCCGTGCAGCGGATCCGACATCGAGTGGCCCATGTAGCGGTAGGTGCGGACCTCGAGCAGCGTGGGGTGGCCGCTCTTGCGCGCCCGCTCCACGGCCCGGCGCGTCGCGTCGTACACCGTGAGGACGTTCATCCCGTCCACCATTTCCGCCGCCATGTCGTAGCTGCAGGCGTGTTCCACCACGTCGGTCACTGCGGCCACGCGCTCGAACGCGGTGCCCATGCCGTAGCGGTTGTTCTCACACAGGAAAATCACGGGCAGCTTCCACACCGACGCCATGTTCAGCGCTTCGTGGAAGGCCCCGATGTTCACGGCCGCCTCGCCGAAAAAGCAGACGCACACCTGGTCGCCGCCCTGATACTTGACCGCGAACGCGATCCCCGCGGCGAGCGGAATGTGGCCTCCCACGATGGCGTGGCCGCCCATGAACCGCCGGCCGGCATCGAACAGGTGCATCGACCCGCCCTTGCCCTTGGAGCACCCCGTCGCCTTGCCGAACAGCTCCGCCATCACGGTGCCCGGCGGAATGCCGCGTACCAGCGCCTGGCCGTGCTCGCGATACGAGGAGATGGCGTAGTCGTCCTCCCGCAGCGCGCTGAGGCTGCCGACGGCCACCGCCTCCTGTCCGATGTAGAGATGACAGAAGCCGCCGATCTTCCCGAGCGCGTACGCCTCCGCCGTCTTTTCCTCGAAGCGGCGGATGAGCAGCATGCGCCGCAACATCGTGATGTGAAGTTCGGACTGTGCGGTCACGCTCTGGCAGCCTCGACCTGCTCCCATGCGTGATAGCTCGAGCGGACCAGCGGACCCGATTCCACGTGCCGGTACCCCAGCGCGAGACCGAATCGTTTCAGCTCGGCGAACTCATCGGGGGTATACCAGCGCGCGATCGGGAGGTGCTGATCGGAAGGACGCAGGTACTGGCCCAGCGTGAGGATGTCCACGCCTTGGCCGCGCACGTCGCGCATCGCGCCGAGCAGCTCGTCCCAATCCTCGCCCAGCCCGCAGATGATCCCCGACTTGGTGAGCAGGCCGGCGTCGAGCTCCTTGGCACGCCGCAATAGCTCGAGCGCGCGTGGATAACGACCGCCGGGCCGCGCGATGCGGTACAGGCGCTCGATCGTCTCGAGATTATGGTTCAGGATGTCGGGCTTGGCGTCGACCACGATGCGCAGCGCCGTGGGGTTGCCCTTGAAGTCGGGGATCAAGACCTCGATCGACGTCTCGGGGAGCCGGCGCCGGATCTCGACGATACACGCGGCGAAGATCTCGGCGCCGCCGTTGCGCAGGTCGTCCCGGTCCACGCTCGTGATCACCACGTGACGCAGCCCCATCTGCGCCACCGCCTCGGCGAGCCGGACGGGCTCACCCACGTCGAGCGCCGCCGGCGTGCCATGCGCCACCGCGCAGTAGGCGCAGTTCCGCGTGCACACATCGCCCAGGATCATGAAGGTCGCCGCCTTGTGCTCCCAGCATTCGCCGATGTTGGGGCAACGCGCCTCCTCGCACACCGTGTGCAGCTTCAGGTCGCGCATCATGTGCTTCACGGCCACGTACGTCGCGCCGCCGGGGGCTTTAACCTTGAGCCAGGACGGCTTCCGCTGAGGCTCGAACGCCGGGGGAGGGAGCGTGGTGATCTGGACGAGGGGCGCGGCCATGGAGCCTCGAAGATAGTGACCGCCCGAACCCTCTGGTAGCCCGAAATTCAACCAGACGGTTGATCGCCCGGCCGCTGTTTTAGGCGTCGGAGCTCCGCTTCGAGCTCATCCGACGTGCTCAGCGTGCCGTCGGCAATCTCGGCGATCTCCTCGGCCTCGCGCCACTGGCGCTCCAGCTCTGCGATCTCCTCCCGCTCGTCCACGGCCATCTCCAGGGCGAGGCGGCGCTCGGGCCGCAGCGACCGCAGCGTCAGCTCGCGCCGTGCCACGTCGTGCAGCAGCCGGTCAGGACCGCCCACCTGATCCACGACGAGGGCAGCGCCCTCGGCCTGCCGGCGACCGCTCCGGGTCGTGTTCAAGTACGTGAGGCCCTGTCGCAGCGCTCGGACCGCCTCGAGTCCGGTCAACTGGGCGCCCTCGCGCTGGCAGTGCGGGCAGCTCACCACCACGGCCACCTCCGCGTGCGCATCGGGGACGACGCGGGCGTGTTGCACATGGCGGGCGCGGAGCCGCATCAGGGTGCCGCAGTGCGCGCAGATCGGCGGCTCGGCGAGCAGGACTTTGCGGTTGCCGACAATACCGACGTACGCGTTATCGACGAGGCGGTGCAGGTTCCACACGAACACACCCAAGCCTCCACCGGCCGCGACATTGGCCGCGATGCCGAGGCCGACGGCTGCGATCGTGAGCGGAATCACGACCTTCATGCGCTCCCGCTGACGCGTGCGCAGCCGTTCGCCGTACCGCCAGGTCGCGAGCTCGACGCGCAACGGCTTGCCGACCCGCACGAAGTCGTAGCGCTGCCACCGGATCAGCGTCACCTGGTCGGTCGCCGCGACGACGCGACTTCCGCCCCGTTCGTCCCGCGCGGCGCGGGCGACGCTCTCGATCCGCTCGAGACGATCGTCGAGGGGCGTGAGGTTCCAGCGACTGCACTTCGAGCACACGACCCAGAGCCGCCCGCGCCATTCGTCGAACGCGAGCCGCCGCCCGACGCCGAGGCCGGAGGGGCCGCCGTCGCCGTCGAAGGGAGCGTTGCAGAAGGCGCAGGTCTTAAACATGGGCGCGCGCGGGGGAGAACGGAGCGGTGTCTACATCCGGCGCTTCGCCCGCGAGCAGCGTCCCAATCACGTCACCCGTCAGCGCCGCGAGCAGGATCCCGTTGCGGCCGTGCCCCGTGGCGAACCACAGCCCGCGAGTTTCCGGATCGGCGCCGACAATCGGGCAGCCGTCGGGTGTCACGGGGCGCAACCCCGCCCACGTCCGGGTGGGGCGCACGGCCGCGAGGGAGGGCAGGAGGCGCGCGGCCCCGCTGACCACCTGGGCAATCCCCGCGTCGGTGACACGGCCGTCGAAACCGACATGCTCCATGGTGCTGCCCATCAGCACTTCGCCACCCCGCGCCAGGACGTACGAGTGGTCGGCGTAGAGAATCGCGGGCGGGGTCCCTCGGGGCCAGGGGGCCGCGGCCATCTGCCCGCGCACCGGCTCGACGGGCGGTCGCCAAGGCAGTCCCCCGATGCCGGGCGACCAGGCGCCCGCGGCGATCACGACGTGCTCGGCGCCGATCGTTCCGCGCGCCAGGGCGACTCCCGTCACGCGGTGCTGCTTCCCGGCTGTCACGACGCGTACGACGCGTTCGTTCACGACGGGGACGCCCAGGCGGCGGCAGTCGGCGAGCAGGGCGCGGGTGAGCTCCGCCGGATCGACCGCGCCGTCCTCGGGCGCGAACAGCGCTCCGTGAGACCCCGGGGCCGCGCCGGGGAATCGCTCCTTCACCTCATCGGCCTCGAGCCAGTCGCACCGCAGCCCCGCCTGCCGCTGCTGGGCCACGGCGTCGCGCAGGTGGTCGGTGGCGGCGTCATCGAACGCGACCGACGCGATCCCTGCGCGCCAGAACCCAATGTCGAGGCCGGTGCTCTCGAGCAGCGCGGGGGCTAGGGTCTCATAGAGGTCCCGGCCGCGCACGCCCAGCGCGCGGAGCGCGTCGTCGGCGGACTCGATCTGGGCGGCGAGCATGCCGGCCGAGGCAGGGGAGGCGGCGGCGGAATCGGGGCCCGGCTCGCACAGGGCCACCCGCAGGCCCCGGAGGGCGGCAGCGCGGGCGCAGGCAGCCCCGATCACGCCGCCGCCCACCACGATCACTTCACAGGACGAAACTTTGTGCGACATTTAGGCGTACGCCGCAGGAGACGTACCGGACACCACGGAGGGTACCATGTTCCGGAGTATACTAGGCTTCGCGTTGCTGGCCGTCGTGGCGTGGTTCGCCCTGAACCTGGTCTTCGGGCTGTTCGGGTTCGTGGTCAGCTTGGCGATGAAGCTGTTGTGGCTCGCTGCGATCGGATTCCTCTTCTATCTCGCGCTGCGACTCGTCAGTCCGAGCACCGCCGACAAGCTGCGCAACATGATCAAAGGGCGTTCCGCCGCCTAACGATCCCACGGGAGCAGCTGGCTGGAGTGCAGATGCACGATCTTCCAGCCTCGCTCCCGCCGCTCGAACACGAAGGTCGCCCGGCCCACTTCGGCCAGGCGCAGTTGCGTGTTCGTCCACCGGTAATCCAGCATCCCCCAGGCAAACCGTCCCTCGAGGGTCACCGTCGCGGCCGTGACGGTGACCTGACCGCCGCTGCCGACGCCGGCCAAGCGGGGCGCGCCGAGCCGTACGCGGGCGTTCGCGACGACCACCGCGTCGGGCGCGTAGAGACTGTCGGCGGCCGGGTCGCTCTTCGCATCGAGTCCGACTGCCAGGCGCGCTATGGTCTCGATCTGGTCCGGCGTCGTGGCCGCCTCGGTCCCACGTGGCGTGACGGTGCGGTGCGTGCATGCGGTGAGAAACGCCAGCGCGAACGCGGCGCGGTAGGGGCACGGCATTGCCGTGCCCCTACTTCGCATCGAGCCGGGAGAGCACGGCCCAGGTGATCAACGGAAACAGGATTTCGTGATGCCCGGTCAGCTGGATGCCCCGGCCGCCCGCGAGGGTGGGCCGCTCGACGACGTTGACTCGGGGCCGGTAGTGCCGCTGCATGTCGCAATCGCAGGCGGTGAAGTTCTTCGGTTTTCCGCCGTGCAGGTTGCGCGCGATCGTGAGGGCTTTGAGGAACACCTCGGGCATCACGACGGCGCTGCCCAGGTTCAGGACGACGCCGCCGTCATCGAGGCTGGGGAGGCCGCCGGCGAGCCGCTTGAAGTCGCGGTGGCTGGTCGCGCCGAGCGTGGCGCCGTCGGCGGTAGGGTGCTGATGGATGATCTCGGCACCGACGGCGGCGTGCACCGTCACGGGGACGCCCAGTTGCGCGCAGGCGACGAGCACCGAGACATCACGGCCGGGCAGCTCCTTACGCGCCCGTAAGTAATCCGCCAGCGCTTGTCCCGCGCCCTGGTTGCTCGCCGCGCCGCGCGCCAGGGCGGCGTTCATCTCTCGCCCCGTCTCCTCCGCCATCCCGAACGTCCCGTCGCCGAGGCCCGCGGCCACGTCTTCGCTCGTCCCCGCGAAGGCGGCCAGCTCGAAGTCGTGGATCGCGGCGCTGCCGTTCATCGCGACGTGGGTCACCGCCTGGCGCCGCATCAGCTCGATGAGGAGCGGGCCCAGGCCGACCTTGATCACGTGCCCGCCCAACATCGCGACCACGCCGCGTTTTCCCGCGGCCGCCGCGACGGCGTCCACCACGTGACGCACGTCCTGCGCCGCGAGGATCGCCGGCAGCGCGTTCCAGAAGGCGGCGAACGACCGATCGGGGCCGGGAGGGTGAGCGAGCAGCGAGGGATCGACTTTGTTGGAGCGGCGGGCGATGGGGACGGTCTTCAGGCGGGCGAAGTCTGCTTCGCGGTAGTCCGTCATGGCTGCTCCGGAACGGAAAACTCCTTGAGCTTCAACGTGACCTGACCGAACGAGAAGTTGGACTGGATCGCCAGAACGATGCGGCGCGCGTCGTCGGACAGCCATATGCGTGTTTCCGACCGCTCGGAAAAGATGCCGCGTCCCTGCGGAATCTTGGGCCGCACCACGATGGCGTTCCATTTCTTGCCCGCGACGCCCACGCGTTCGCGACCCAGGACCTCGATGATCACGGGATTGCGGTCGGGCCGGAAGTAGCGCGCGTACTCGTACCGTTTGCCGATCTCGAGCGGCACCGTCCGGATCCAGTACAGGAACGCGGCGTCGTCGAGCGGTTGCGCCACGGTGGCGAACGTGGTGTCGCGCCCTGACTCCCGGTAAAACCCCGAGTCCGGATAGATCTCGTAGGTGTGCTCGCGATGCCGGTCCCGCTCGTCCTGCACCGAGCGAAACCGGCGCGACTGGAAGTCGCGGCGTCCGACCCACGACTCGAGCGTCTGGTCGAGGTGGTACCACAGCGCGCCGCCCGAGATGCGGAACTGCATGTGCACGGCTTCGATCCCGCGCAACGTATCGATCCCCATCACCTCCATCACCGCCGTCCCGACACTGAAGATGCCGTACTTGGCGCCGTAGGTCAGGCGCTCTCCGACCGGGAAGGGCACGGCGGCGACGGCGGCGACCGCGGGGAGGCTCGCGTGGGCCGAGTCCTGACCGCCGAGCGATGAGGGCGCGACGAGGGCGAGGGCCACGGCGACGCTGCGGGCCGCGCGGACCACGCCCCTCCCGCGCCACGCCGCCAGCAGCTGATGCCACGGCGTGACGCGGGAAGGACGTTGCTGCAGGTCGTACCGTGCCGGCGTCGGAACCGCTTCGATGCGCCGCGCGTGCGGGGCGAGCCGCGCCAGCAGCTCGGCGCTGGCGCACCAGCCCTCGGTGGTGAGCAGCGGCGTCCCGCCCGCCGCGCGCTGAGTCGCCTGGCGCAGCACGATCAGACGCAGCGCGGTGAACCCCGACACGCTGTCGCGCAGGCCCGCCACCGGCAGCAAGCGCGGCGCAAACCGGCGCACCCACCGCTCGCCCCACGACCGCCGCCCGAGCGAGCGGGCCTCCTCGGCCGCCACGAGGTCGGCGCCCGACTCGAGCCGTTTGACCATTTCTTCCATCGTCTCGGGAGCGTGCACGAAGTCGGCGTGGAGTGTGATGGCGCAGTCGCGCTTGGGCCGGTCGGTGCGCTGCAGCGCGAGGCGCAGCAGCTCCTCAAGGCTGCGGGCGTAGCCCTGGCGCGCCGGATGGGTGACGAGCGTCATCGGCAGCACGCGGCCGTAGGACGCGAGGATCTCGCCTGTCCCGTCCGTCGACCCGTCGTCGCACGCGAGAATGTGGTATTCCCGCGCGAAGGCGGTGAACACCTGTCGCACCTTCCAGAGCACCAGCCCTGCGGTGCGCGCTTCGTTGTGGACCGGGACGCAGACGTAGATCATGGCTGTGCAATCTAGACGAGTGAGCGATAGACGGCCAAGACGCCTTGGGCCATCGCGGAGGACGTAAACTGCGGGGGAAGGGGGACAGGGGACGGGTGCTCCAGCGTGTCCACGACTTTCTGGGCGAGCGCGGCGGCATCGCCGACAGGTACGAGCGCCGTCGCGGGCAGGATCTCCGGAATTCCCCCCGCCGCGGTCGCGACGACGGGCTTGCCCAGCGCCAGAGCGTTGAGAATCACGCTGCCCAACCCTTCTTCCTTCGATGACATCACGAACACGTCGGCCTCCCGAATCAGGGCATCGGCTGGATCTACATACCCCAGCAGATGGACCCGATCGGCTAACCCGAGGCGCGCAATCTCGGCTGTAAGGGACCCGCGCAGCTCTCCCTCGCCCGCAATGGCCCAATGCAGATCGGGACGCGTGGCGCGCGCGCGTTGCGCCGCCCGAATGAGTGTGCGTTGGTCCTTGTGATCCACGAGTGCCGCAACGTTGACGGCGAGCGGCGTTTCGCCGGACAAGCCGAGGCGTGCCCGCACGTTCAGAGGTTCCGCACCACGCACTTCTTCAGGGTTGATGCCGTCCGCGACCACGGTGACCCCGCGCGGGCTGATGCCGTCGTCGATGAGCACGCTGCGGACCGCGGCCGAGATCGCGATGATGCGGTCGACACGCCGCCACGCGCTCCAGCGTCTGAGGTGGAAATCCACCCGCCGCGTCGCGACGATCGCGGGCGCCTGGTAGTCTGACGCCAACTTCCGGAAGAACCCACGACGGCGCCACCGTTCGGCGGTGCGTGCGGCGAGCATGCTGAGCGTCAGGGCGTGGCTGTCGTGCGCGTGGACGATGTCGGGCTGCGCGGTCAGGAGGTAGAACACGATCTGGCGATAGGCCCGCGGATCGAGGCTGAACGCCCAGCCGACCTCGGTCACCGCGACGAGGCCCTCGGCGTCCTGGCCGCTCGGCGCCTGAAGTCGTCGGGCGAGCTCACTGCGCCGCCGGGTGATCAATCGGTTGACGACGCCCGGCTCCCGCGCCAGCTCCCGGCACAACAGGCGCACCTGGTTCTGGCCGCCGCGCCACTCCCGGCCGGAATCGACCTGGAGGACTCGCAGCGTGTCAGGCAGGCGACTTCACGTCGGCGAGCACGCGCCGCAACTCATCCAGCTTGAACGGCTTTTGGAGGAAGGGGCGTCCCAGGCGCTCCAGGAACTGGAGCGTGTCGCCCCGCACGGTGTCGCCGGTGGCGAACACCATCCGCCCGGCGACGGCGGGATGCATCTGCGCCAACGTCTGATACATCTCGCGCCCGCCGAGACGCGGCATCCGCAGGTCGCAGATGATCAAGTCGAAGGGCTGCGTCAGGGCACGCTTCAGTGCCTGGCTGCCGTCGGAGGCGAGGACGACGACGTGGCCCCAGCTCTCGAGGGTCGCCTGCATGTAGTGGAGGATGTGCGGCTCGTCGTCCACCACGAGGACGCGGAGTCGCTCGGACGTGGACGGTCCCGCGGCCGCCGGGGACGCAGCCTCCGTCACGAGCTCGGTCGCCGTCGCCAGACGAGCCGCTGCGGCGCCCGGCAACTCGACGGTGAACGTCGCCCCGCTGCCGAGGCCCGGGTCCACGCTGATGCTGCCTCCGTGCTCCTTGACGATGCCCTGGCAGATCGACAGGCCGAGACCCGTCCCCTCGCCCTCGGACTTCGTGCTGAAGAACGGCTCGAAGACGTGCTGCGCGACGGACTCCGGCATGCCCGGTCCGTTGTCCGCGACGCTCACCGCCACGCCGTCGAGCCAACACTTGGCGAGGACGGTGATGCGGCCGCCGCTGACGTTCGCCCCGCGGATCGCCTGGGCGGCGTTGTTGATGATGTTCACGAACACTTGCTTGATCTGGTTGGCGTGCACCTCGACCTCGGGCAGGCCGGGCTCGGCGGTGAACGCCAGGTCGACCTGCTGTGCCATCAGCTGGTTCTTGAGCAACTGGATCGTCGATTCGAGGATCGGCCGGATGGACTGGAGCTGGCGCTCACCCTCCTGGCGTCGTGCGAACGAGAGCAGGTTGCGCACGATGCCCGACGCGCGCTCGGCCTCCTGCCGGATGACGGCGAGGGGCTCCTCGAGGCGCTCCGGCACGTCCTCCGCCTCGCCGAGGAGGTCCGCGAAGCCCACCACGGACGCGAGGGGATTGTTCAGATCGTGCGCGACGCCCGCGATCAGTTGCCCGATGGCGGACATTTTCTCGGACTGAAGGAGCTGGTCCTGGAGCCGGCGCTTCTCGGTCTGGTCCTCGAACAGCAGCACGGCGGCGCCGGGCTCGCCGGTGCCGATGGCGGTGACGATGAGGACGCGCTCGCCGGCCCGCACTTCGACGGGCGAACCGTTTGGGGACGCGATCAGACGGCCCACCGCATCGATCCAGGCGGCGGGCAGCAGCGTGATCCAGGGGCGCCCGGGGAGCGCCGTCACCGGGAGCTTGATCAACTCGGCGAACACGCGGTTCGCGCGCCGCACCGCGCCGGACGGGTCGATGAAGCAGATCGCCTGGTTGATCGCGTCCACGGTCTGCTCCCACTCGCGTTTGCCGCTCGAGAGCAGCTCCACCAGGCGCGCATTCTCGAGGGCGATCGCGGCCTGGGCGAGAACGGCGCGCACGAAGGCGAGCGCGGCGTCGCCCAGGGCGCCGGCGCGATCCCCCTCGAGCGCCACGGCGCCGATGGTGCGGCCCACCGCGGCGATCGGCGCGCCGAGCCAGCTGGCGGGCTCGGGATTCGGCACCGTGACGCCGAGGTTGGCGACACTTGCGGCCACGTGCTCGGGGAGGACGAGCGGGCCGCGTCGCAGCGCGAGCTGCAGCAGGGGCTCGTCGGTGGTGGCGGGGCGGGGGCCGTCGTGGTAGGCGATGACGAGGCGGTTCGAGTCGACGTCGAGCAGCATGATGGACAGCCGCTCGGGGGCGAGCTGCTCGGTGATGGCGCGCGCCACCAGCTCGATGATGGTGGCGGGCCGGAACGCCCCGGCGAGCTCCTGGGAGAGCCCGGTGAGGCGGTGCAGCACCTCCGTCACCGATGGGGTCTTGGTCATGTCCTTCAGAACGTACGCTACCGACTCAGGGCGGCCAAGGTCCTGCGGTCACTCGTCCAGGAAATGCGTTGGTACCGTGGTCGCGGCTTCCACTAACGCTTCCGCCGACTTGATGAACCGCACGACAATCGGCAGGGACCCCTGGAGTGCGACCTTGCGCTGCATGATCCCGGCGATCGGGCCAAGCTCCTTCCGGATGATCTGTTTCCAGTAGCGGTACTCCGACGTCAGCACGAACGCCGCCTGCTGCGCCGCATCGGCGGTGACGACCTTCGACTCGCGGCACGCGCCCCGATCCAAGTCGAGCCAGATGCCCACCGCGTTCGCGACCCCGATCTCCGGATGCGCCGACACGATCAGCGCGACGGGTCCGTGCGTCCATTGCAGCGACGCCGCGCGGTACCCTTCGCTGGCGTTGATGGCCGCGCCGTACGCGGCGACCCACTCGGGTGACGGAAACGGGTGCGGGCTCACGCGACGGCCTGGGCGAAGCCGTCGAACAGGGCGCGCTCCGCGAGATCCTCGGGGTGCCATTGCACCGCCAGGGTCCACGGCGCGTCGGCGTCGACCGGTTCGGCGGCCTCGATCAGGCCGTCCTCCGCCCACGCGACCGCGCGGAGCCCGGGCGCGAGATGGCGGATCGCCTGGTGGTGCCGGCTGTTGACGGTCGCCGCCGTGGTGCCGAGCGTCCGCTCGAGCAGCGATCCGGGCTCGACGCGCACGGCGTGGGTGCCGGCGTCGCCACTGTGGGTGATGGGGCCCGGCCGCTCGCTGCCGAGGTCCTGGTACAGCGTGCCACCGAGCGCAACGTTCAGGATCTGGATGCCGCGGCAGATGGCGAGGATGGGCAGGCGACGTTCGCGCGCCGCCGCGATGAGGGCCAGCTCGGCGGCGTCGCGCGCGGGGTCGGTGTCCTCGAGCTTGGGGTGTGGGGCCGCGCCGTAGCGCGCCGGCTCGACGTCCTCGCCACCCGTCAACACCAGGCCGCGCACGCCGCTCGCCTGCAGCGCCGCCACGGCGCGATCGGGCGCGAGCATCGTCGGGAAGGCCAGCGGCACGAGGCCGGCGCGGTCGAGCGCCCGAACGTAGGTGGTGTTGAGGGCGACGCGCTCGCGTCCGTCCAGTTGGCGGCGTGGCGCGGTGACGGCAACGACCGGCGTCACGACCTGGGTTGAGGGGCGGCGGCGGCGCCGAGAATGGGGCAGCGGGGGTTGCTCACGCTCGCCCAGTCGACGCGGACGCCGTACAGGTTCACCGTGGCGGCCCCGCCGGTGATCGTTCCCAGATGCGGATAGTCCTTCGGCTCCTCCGATTCGTAAACGAGAACGCCTACCGCGCGGTGGGATGTGTCGTCCACGACCAGCAGCCCGTAGCCGCCCCGGGTTGGGAATCCGGGCCCGGAGTACTCCATCACGATCGCTTTCCCCCCGGCATCATAGCCGAGGTGAACCGAGCCCTGCGTCTGCTGGATGACCATGGCGGGCAACGAGTCGGGGAGGCCGCGCGGCGGGTCGGTGATGATCGCGCGCGCGTTGAGCAGTTGCTCTCGGATCAGCGCCGGCGCGGCGATGAGCGCGAGGCCGCAGGCCGGCGAGCGCGATGCGTCGCCGCCGCAGGCGGCGACGACGATCGTGAAGGCGAGGAGGCGGGGATTCATGTGTCGCAATCTAATACGACCAGGCAGCGGTGACGGAGATCGAGCGCACCGGTTCGAGCGTCTCGGGGACGAGATTGTACACGTAGTTGAGCGCGTTGGCCACGAGGAGTCTGACCTCGAACGGTCCGGCGACCCAGCTCGTACGGAGGTCCAGCACTCGCACGGAAACGCGCCGTGCATCGACGAAGCCCTCGAGCTCGATCTTTTCCGGCCGGCTCGCGAAGCGGTAGTCGGCGCCCAGACTCCACGCGCTGCCCGTTCCCCCGGGCGCGTAGTCCGCGGCCACGGTGAACAGGTGCCTGGGCCGAAAGGCGAGGAGGGGGTGGGTGTCGAGGTACTGGTACGCCAGGCTGGCCGTGAGGTGGTCGCGGATCGGCGTGGCGAGGAGCGTCGCGTCCAACCCGGCGATGCGGGCGCGGGTCACGTTCTGTAGCTGAATCTTCGGCGTGGTGTCCACGACCAGCGTCGGCTCGATCAAGTCGCGGGCCTCGGTCCAAAACAGCGCAGCGTCGAGACGCACCACGCCCAGGACCGGCGTGGTGTGTCCGAGCTCCATCGACCAGCCGGTCTCCGGGCGGAGCGTGGGGTTGGGGACGACCTCGAAGCCCAGCGCGAACGTGTGCACAAAGCGCTCCGCCATCGTGGGGGCGCGGAAACCGCGTCCCACCGACGCACGCAGCGTCCCGGCGCCGAGCGGAATGGTCCCGCCGACGCGTGGACTGACCACCGCGGTCAACGAACCGGCGTCGACGGCGAGGTAATCGAGGCGCGCGCCCGCGGTGAGACGAACCGGGCCGGCCCGCTGTCCGCTCTCGCCGTAGGCCGCGAACTCCGACTGGGAGTGGGTGCCGAAAATGTCGCTGACGACGTCCGAGAGCGTCGCCTCGCCCCCCACCAGCCCCGTCCGCTCGGCATCGGGGTGCGCCTCGGCCCGTACCTCGAGACCGTAGCGATTGGCCACACTCGACTCGTTGGCACTGCGCCGGTAGTCGGCAAAATGCGTCCGCAACCAGGAGCCGCGCGCCTGCCAGGCGAATCGATCCGACGTGACCGTCCGCAGCTGCGCCGAGAGGTAGCCTTTGCGCGAGTCGGTGCGCGCGCCCCGCTCCGTGGTGTCGATCTTGAACGGCTGGAAGACCTGCCCGCGGTCGTCGCACTCGCCGCGGCTGCACCAGCTGAGCGGTACCTGGTACTGATCCACGGCCCACGCTCCCGACACGTCGAGGCGCGTGCGCGGCGAGGCTTGCCAGCGGCCCTTCCCGGACAGGTGCCAGTGATCGCGCTCGTCCTGCTCGCGGTAGCCGTCCGAGTGACGGGCGCCGACGGACAACCGGCCGGCGGCGATCTCCGTTCCGTACGAGCCGGTCACGTCCACACCATCGTGCACGCCGGTGCTATTGCGGAAGCGCCACTCGGCATGGGGTGGGTCGGCGTAGGCTCCCCCCGTGAACCGCAGCCGCGCGTGGATGCCGCTGGGCACGTCGCGCGTCGTGAGGTTCACCACGCCACCGAACGCGGCGGAGCCGTACTGCGACGAACCGGCGCCCTTCAGAATGTCCACGCGCTCGATCTGATCCGAGGGGATCAGGTCCCAATTGATCCCGCCCCGGTCGCCCTGGTTCATCGGGACGCCGTCGACGAGGAGCAGGACACGGGAGTTGAGGCCCTGCACATAGCCGGTCGACCCGCGGATGTTGATCTGCCCGTTGAGGATCTGAACACCCGCGGCTTTATCCACGGCCTCGTCCACCGTATTGACCGCGCGGCGCGCGATCTCTTCCTCGGTCACCTGAGCGACGCTCGTGGCCGGTTCGCCGAACTGGGGGACCTTGCTGCTCACGACGTCGAGCGGCGTGAGCTCGAGGGGCGAGGCATCGAGCGTGAAGTCGGCGTGCGCGGAGTCGACGAGCGTGACGGTGGTGGTCGCCGGCGAGTAGCCGATGGCCGCGGCGCGCAAATGAATCTCTCCGGCGGAGAGCGGAGACAAGCGGTACCGTCCCGCGGCGTCCGTGAAGGTGTAGAGCGTGGTGCCCGGCACTCCGACGACGGCGCCGCGGATCGGCGCGCCGTGAGGATCGTGCACCTCTCCGCGGACGACGCCGCGCGCGCCAGGTGCCTGCGCGGCGGCCGTCGCCGGCACGAGCCCCGCCAAGGCCAGCCCGATCAGCGCACGGTGCATGTGACGAAGTCCGTCGCCGGGCGGAGACTGTCGAAGTTCACCTTAAAGTCCACGTCGCCGGCCGCCCCGCCGCTCGGCACCGTGACCCCGCCGGGCTGGGTCGAGTCCGCGGGGTTGCGGTAATAGCCGGCGACGCGCAGCAGCGCGGTGTCCGCCGCGGTGAGCGTGAGGTTCCCCACTTTCTTCCAGACCGCGAGCACCCAGTCGTAGTGGCCGGCGGGGAGCGGCATGCTGTATGGGACTACCGAGTCGGTGTAGGGCACGGAGCTTGGGATGAACGGCTGCCGGCTGAAGATGAGGTCATTGCAGGTCTGCGGAAAAGTGGCGTAGGCGGCGACGAACACGTTGTCGGTGCTGTCGGGGATCGCGCCCGAGAACCGGATCGTGCCGCACACGCCGATCAGGCCTCGCGCGCAGATCGGCTCGGGCTCGAGCCCCGCGTCGCACGCCATCGCGGCGACCAGGACGGCGGCGACCACGGCGGCTGGCCGGAGGGACATACCAGCAATCTGGGGCGAACGCGTGGCGCGTCAACTTGACCCCGCTATGAGGCGGGGTAACGTTCCTTTTGCCATGCCGATCTACGAGTACGCTTGCACAAAGTGCAACGAGCGCTTCGCGCGCCAGGAGCCGATCGGCGAGCACGGGCGGCAGCGGCCGACCTGCCCCAAGTGCGGGTCGCGCGCGGTCGAGCCGGTGTTGTCGCCGTTCTTCGCCAAGACCGTCCGCAAGAGCTGAGCGAGGCCACCACTCTGTTCGAACGCCTCAGAGATGCCTTCCGGGCCGCGTTGGATGCGGCGACGCCGCCGGGAGACTTGCGCGACCTGGCGCGGCAGATGCGCGAAGCGGTGATCGAGGCGAAGGTGGCGGTGCAGGAGATGCGCGAGGCGCTCGGCCGCACGGAGGGCGAGCTGGCGCTCGAGCGACAACGCCTCGCGGACGCCGAGCGGCGCGGCCGCCTCGCCGCCGAAATTCAGGATCAGGAGACGGTCACAGTCGCGGAGCGCTTCGCCGTGAAGCATCGCGAGCGCGTCGCCGTCCTCGAGCGCAAGCTCGCCGCCCAGCGGGAGGAGGTCGCCCTCGCCGAGCGCGACCTGGGCGAAATGCAGGGCCAGCTCAAGAGCGCGACGCAGGGCCGAGCCGCGACGGAAGGAGACCGGAGCACCGATCGGGCGTGGCGCGAAGTAGGCGTCCACGGCCTGCAGGACGACCTGCTGAAAGCCGACCTCGATCGCGCGGCTCGCGAAGCAACGGCCGACCAGCAGCTCGAGGCTCTCAAGAAGAAAATGCGAAAGGACTAGCGCATGCTGCTCCTCGCCCTCCTCCAAACCCTTCACCAACCTCCACCCGCCGACTTTCTCAAACGCGCTCACACCTACAGCATCGTCGCCTACGATTCCGCGACGGGCGATCTCGGGATCGCCGTGCAGTCCAAGTTCCCCAACGTCGGCGGCATCGTGCCGTGGGCGCGCGCCGGCGTCGGAGCCGTGGCGACCCAATCGCTCGGCAACACCGACTACGGCGAGAAGGGCCTCGCGCTGCTGGCGCAAGGTGCGACGGCGCCGGAGGCGTTGCGGATCGTGATGCGCGGCGATCCGCGGCCGGCGCAGCGGCAGGTCGGCATGGTGGACGCGCACGGCAATGCCGCGAGCTGGACCGGCGACTCCACGTTCGACTGGGCGGGGGGAAGGACAGGCGGTCAGCCGGTTAGCCGGTTAGGTGGCAAGGGAGAGTTGATCGTCGGGCGGGGGTATGCTGCCCAGGCGAACATTATGGTGTCCGATGCGACGGTCCGGAACATGGCCGGGACGTTCGAGCACACGCGCGGCGCACTGGCCGACCGGTTGCTCGCCGCCCTCGTGGCGGGGCAGGCTGGGGGCGGGGACAAGCGCGGTATGCAGTCGGCGGCGCTGCTCGTGGTGCGGGCCGGCGCGGGATACCTGGGGCTGAATGACCGCTACATCGATATCCGGGTGTACGACGCGCCCGACCCGATTCGCGAGCTGCAGCGTCTCTACGAGCTGCACAAGCTCTACTTCTTCACGACCGACTCGGCGGACCTCCTGCCCATCACGCCGGCGCTGCAGCACGAGCTGGAAGCGATCCTGCTGCGGGAGCCCGTGAATCAGCCCGCGAAGTGGCTGGCGGCTCCGCAACCATCGCTCAGCCCCACGTTCCTCAACGCGCTCGCCAACTTCATGTATTGGGAGAACTACGACGTGCGGGTGCGGATGGACGGGAAGATCGATCGGATCGTCCTGGACGACATTCGCAAGAACCGGCGTTCGCGGAGGTAACTGATCACTATGGATGTGAAACGCGGCCGGATGGTGTTTCTCGGCTATGGCAAGTACTGGCGATCGGACGCCATCGTGGGCCTGATGCCGATTGAGGACGACCGCGGGCCGGGGCGGCGCACCAACGTGTTCATCGAGGGGCGAGCCGAGCCGGTCGTGGCGTCGCGCACCGAGCAGAGCATCCTCGAGGACATGGGGGCGACCGACTCCGGCTTCCAGCTGCAGGCCCTGCGTGAGGCCACGAGCGAGCTGCTCGAGGCGCTGCACGAGTTTTCGCCGGTGCTGCGCCGCGCCCTGGAGAACGAGCATCACTTCGACGTCGAGAAATGGGAGCACCGCCTCGGCGGCTTGCTTCGTCCTTCGGAGCACGTGGACCCCGCGCAGCAAAACGAGCTGTTCGATGGAAAGGACGACGCATGACGGCTCCCGCGACCGCCGACCGCGGCTGGTTCGGCCATCCGCGCGGTCTCTCGACGCTGTTCTTCACGGAGATGTGGGAGCGCTTCAGCTACTACGGGATGCGGGGGTTCCTGATCCTGTACATGACGAAGGCGCTCGGCTTCACGGACCAGCACGCCGGGCTGGCGTATGGTAACTACGTCTTCAGCGTGTGGTTCACGCCGATCCTCGGCGGATTGATTGCCGACCGGTGGCTGGGGCATTACCGCAGCGTGTTGATCGGCGGCGCCATCATTGCGCTCGGTCACTTCACCCTCGCGTCCCCCTCGCTCCCGTTCTTCTATGCCGGTCTCACCCTAATCGTCATCGGGACCGGGCTTCTGAAGCCCAACGTCAGCACCCTCGTGGGATCGCTGTACGAGCAGGGCGACGAGCGTCGCGACGCCGGGTTTTCCATTTTCTACATGGGCATCAACCTTGGCGCGTTTCTGGGGCCGCTGATCGCCGGCAAGCTCGCCGAAGGCGTGGACTGGCACCTCGGATTCGCCTGCGCGGGCGTGGGCATGGTTTTGGGGCTGGTGCAGTACGTCCTCGGCCGTCGGCGCCTGCAGCCGGGGATCGACCGCCTGGCCGCACGACCCCGACCCGTCGCCGGCGCACCCGCCGCCGATGGCCTCACGGGCGAAGACTGGCGGCGCATCGCAGCCGTCGTCGTCTTCTTCCTGTTCGCATCCCTGTTTTGGGGTGCGTACGAGCAAGCGGGATCGACCCTGAACCTGTTCGCGGACAGGTACGTGCATCTCGAAGCGTTCGGGGTCAAGCTGTACGCCTCGTGGTTCGTGTCCATTCAGGCGGGATTCGTGATCCTGCTGTCTCCGTTGTTCGCGTGGCTCTGGGTCAGGCTCGGGTCGCGGCAGCCGTCCAGCCCGGCGAAGTTCGCGTTTGCCCTGGTGTTCGTGGGACTCGCGTTCGTCTTGCTGATGCCCGCGGGCGCCCTGGCTCAGAGCGGCATCAAGGTCTCGCCGCTGTGGCTCGTCGGTGCGTACTTCATTCAGGAACTGGGAGAACTCTGTCTGAGCCCCGTGGGGTTGTCGCTCGTCACCAAGCTGTCGCCGGCGCGCCTGGTTGGCCTCCTCATGGGGGTGTTCTTCCTGTCGAACGCCGTGGGCAACTGGCTCGCGGGTTGGTCGGCGCGCTTCATCAGCACCGTGCCGCTGCCCACCCTGTTCGGTGTCACCGCGGCCGTCACGCTCGGGGCCGGCGTACTCTTGTTCTTCCTGCTGAAGCCGATCCGGAATCTCATGGGTGGGGTCCGTTAGCGGAGGCGCGATGTTCAAGAGACTCGCCGCGGTCGTGCTCCTCGTGGGACTGGTGCTGCCCCACAGCTGTGGGGTGAGCCCGTTGTTCGGCGCGTGGCAGGGGGTCGCGACGGCGATCATGTTCGGGATTCCCGTACTCGTCACGATCGCGTACGTGCTGCACCATCTGGCCCCCGCGCTGGCGCGGTTCCACGAGCGCCACGGCGCCGCCTTACACGGATTCTTTCGGGCCGTCTGCTTCATTCTTCTGGGCGTGTACGTCGGGGCGGCTCTCGACGAGGATTCGGAGCTGCGGGCGCGCATCGCCACGGGGGTGTCGCTCGTAGTCACGCTCGCGCTGCTCCTCTGGCAGCAGGGTCGCGGGACCAAGGCCCAACGCCTACCGCTGCTCCTCCTCACGGTCGTCGGCGTGGGCGCGATTTGGGCGTTCGTCGCCTACGTGGGCGACGGCATGCAGGCGGGCGGCTGGGTATTCACGGTGGGGTGGCTGTTGGCGGTGGGGGCGGAGGTGAACGGGTTGCGGGGCGCGGCGCTGGTCGAGCACGGTGGGTAGGGTGGCGCCCCTCTCTCACCTAACCTCACCCGACTCAAAGAGCGCCGGCGGCCTGTCATCTTGAGCGAGCGCGCGGAACGCGCGCGCAGCGAAGGATCTGCTGTCGTGCGCGCGACGGGGGAAGCAGATCCTTCGCGCCTGCGGCGCTCAGGAGGGCCCCGTCCATGTGATGTCCCCGATCTCTGCCGCGGCGCGCACCTTCAAGCCATCGGTATCCGAACTCACCCCGACCGAAATGATCGGCTTGGCAGCGTTGCTCCAGAGGCGGCGGTAATCGCTGAACGGGTCTCGCTGCTCCACGTGCCACGACCCGTCGGCGTCTTCGGCGCGCTCGAGCACGATCACCATGCGGTTCCGCCCCGCCCAGCTCGCGAAGCTCTCGCCGCGTCCCTCCCGGTTTCCCCAACAGTAGACCAGCACCCGTCCGTCCTGGAATGTGATCACCACGCGGATGGGACTGTCGTCGCCGGCGCGGCGCTTCAAGTCGGCCCCATGGAGCGGCGTCTCGGCCCGCCAGCGCCAGTTGAGCGCGCCACCCCCGGAACGTGTGGAGGGGGGCGGGCGCAGCGGCTGGCGAAGGCGGAACGTCGCCGTGGCCGCCTGCCCCACGGCCACGACGCGCAGCGCGTGCGACCCCGTGATGCGATACGTCGGAGCTTGAACACCCGGCACGGCGGCCAGACGCCACCCCGCCGGGAGTCCCGCCCCGGCAGGCACCATGTTGAAGTTCGTGAGCGTTTGCAGCAGCAGGAGGCTCCCCCCGGCGGTCACATCGGCTCCTCGGCGAAGTGACAGGCGGCGAAGTGGGCAGGGGTGTCGCTCGTGACGCGCAGCGCCGGCGTCTCGGTACGGCAGCGGTCGTCCTTCTTAGGGTGCGGGCAGCGCGGATGGAACGGACATCCCGCCGGCGGATGGGCCGGAGACGGAATGTCGCCCGAGAGCACGATCCGTTCTCGCGCCGCGCGCGGGTTGGGCTCCGGCACGGCCGAGAGCAGCGCCCGCGTGTATGGGTGCCGGGGACCGCTGTAGATGACCGACGCCGGGGCGCGCTCGACGATGCGACCCAGATACATCACCGCGACCTGATCGGCGATGTGGCGCACGACGGCCAGATCATGGGCGATAAAGAGGTAAGTGAGGCTACGCCTGCGCTGCAGGTCGGCGAGCAGATTCAGCACCTGCGCCTGCACCGACACGTCGAGCGCGCTGACCGGCTCATCGCACACTATGAAGCGCGGCTCGACCGACAGCGCGCGGGCGATCCCCACCCGTTGCCGTTGGCCTCCCGACAACTCGTGCGGATACCGGGCGGCGAACGCGGGATCGAGGCCGACTTCCTCGAGCAGCGCGGCGACGCGCGCGTCCATCTGGGCCGGCGGGGCGAGCCGGTGGATCTCGAGCGGCTCCCGCAGCGTGCGGCCCACCGTCATCCGCGGGTTGAGCGAGCTGTAGGGATCCTGGAACACGATCTGCATGCGGCGCCGCAAAGCGCGCAACGGTGCGGTGGTCAGGGCGAAGACGTCCTCGCCTTCGAACAACACGCGCCCCGCCGTGGGCTCCTGCAAGCGCAGGATCGTCCGTCCCACCGTCGACTTGCCTGAGCCAGATTCGCCCACCAGCCCGAGGGTCTCGCCGGGCGCGATCGTCAGCGACACACCGTCCACGGCGCGCAGGGGAGGACGGCCGGGGTAGTGCTTGACGAGGTTCTGGATGTCGAGCAGGGGCTCGGTCATTTGGCTTCGCGCTTGCGACGCGCGGGCTCCTGCACGAGCCAGCAGCGCGCCGTGTGGTCGCCGTCTCCCAGGAGCGGCGGCTCTTCGATCGTGCACTTCGTCCAGGCGTGGGGACAGCGGGGATGGAACCGGCACCCGGAGGGCCAAGCGGTGGCGGCGGGCACCTGGCCGGGGATCGCCTGCAGCCGGGACTTGCGCGCGTCGATGCGCGGCACCGCCGCCATCAACCCCTCCGTATAAGGATGGAGCGGTCGGTCGAACAGCGCCGTCGTCGGCGCGGTTTCGACGACCTGGCCCGCGTACATCACGACGACGCGGTCCGCCTGGCCGGCGACGATGCCCAGATCGTGCGTGATCAGCATGACGGCCATCCCCAGCTCTACCTGGAGGCGATCGAGCAGCTCGAGGATCTGCGCCTGAATCGTGACGTCGAGTGCGGTGGTGGGCTCGTCGGCGATGAGCACCTTGGGGTGGCACACGAGCGCCATCGCGATCATGACGCGCTGGCGCATCCCGCCCGAGAGCTGATGCGGGTAGTGATCCACGCGCTCCGCCGGGTCGGGAATGCCGACGAGCGTCAGCATCTCGACGGCGCGCGCCCGCGCCGCCTTGCGGGAGAGGTGCTGATGGATGATCGCCGCCTCGGCGATCTGATCGCCGACCGTGAACACCGGGTTGAGCGATGTCATCGGCTCCTGGAACACCATGGCGATCTGGTTGCCGCGGATGGCCCGCAGGTCGGGCGGGGCGAGGGCCAGCAGGTTGCGCCCCTCGAATTCGATGACGCTGCCGGGCCGGATGTGGCCCGGCGGCTCGGGGATGAGCCGCAGGATCGAGAGGGAGGTGACGGTCTTCCCGCACCCCGACTCGCCCACGATGCCGAGCGTCTCGCCGGGATAGAGCTCGAACGACACGCCGTCCACGGCGCGCGCGGTGCCGCGCCCCTGCTCGGTGACGAAGTAGGTCTTGAGGTCGCGCACGCGGAGCAGCGGTTCCGTCACGTCGCCTCCTGGCGCGGGTCGAGGGCGTCGCGCAGCGCGTCCGCCACGGCGTTCAGGGCCATCACGACCAGGGCGATGGCGAGACCCGGGAACAGGGTCGTCCACGGCGCCGTGGCGGGATAGGGAGAGCCGTCGGCGATCATGTTGCCCCAGCTGGGCGCCGGCGGGGGCACGCCGATGCCGAGGAACGACAGCGCCGCCTCGAGCAGCAGCACGTTACCGATGCTGAGGGCCGCCGAGACGATGATCGGCGCGGCCGCGTTGGGCAGGACGTGACGAAAGATAACGTGGCCCGGCCCGGCGCCCACGGCGCGCGCGGCGGCGACGAAGTCGCGCTCGCGCACGCTCAACACCTCCGCCCGGACCAACCGGCTCGTGCCGAACCACGACGTGAAGCCGATGACCAGCACGAGCACCGCGAGCGGCAGCCGGCCGAACAAGGCGATCGCGATGAGGAGCACGAAGATGCGCGGCAGCGCGAGTCCCACGTCCACTCCCCGCATCAGCACCGCGTCCACCCAGCGCCGGTAGTAGCCCGCTACCGCGCCCACCAGCGTGCCGAGCGTGATTGCGACGAGCATGCCCAGCGCGCCGACGCTGAGCGAAACCCGCGCGCCGAAGGCGATGCGGCTCCAGAGGTCGCGGCTGTAGACGTCGGTGCCGAGAATGTTGCTCCAGGAAGGCGGGTGATTCTTGAGCTGTACGATGTCGAGCTGTTCGCGCGGGTCGAAGGAGGTCAGGAGGGGCGCCGCGACGGCGACGAGGACGAAGAACGCGAGCACCCCGATCCCCCAGGCGGCGGTGGGGTGCCGGAAGAATCGCCGGCCGGCCTCGTGGTGCGCGGTGCGGTGGCGCAGCGCCCCGACCGCCCACGTCGCCAGGCCGAGTGCGGCGAGCAGCCCAAACCAGGCGTGCAGTGTCACGCCGTCTCCCGCACGCGAAGCCGTGGGTCCGCCGCCGCGAGCAGCACGTCGGCGAGGAGATTCCCGGCGACGACGAAGCAGCTCGCGAGGAGGACGGCGGCGTTCACGAGGGGGGCGTCGCGCCGCAGAATCGCGTCCGTCGCGAGCCGCCCCATGCCGGGCCAGGCGAAGATCGTCTCGATCAGCACCGCGCCCGTGAGCAGGAACGGGAACGCCAGCCCGAACAGCGTGATGAACGACAGCAGGGCGTTACGGAGCTGGTGCCGCAGCACCACGCGCCGCTCGGACGCCCCCTTGGCGCGCGCGGTGCGGATGTAGTCCTGTGCGGCGACCTCGAGCATGGCGGCCCGCTGGAACCGGGCCGTCCCCGCCGCGCCGACGAGGCCGAGCGTGAGCGCGGGCAGTGCCAGGTGCCACACCCGGTCCAGCCCGCAGGAGAGAGACGAGACCGTCGGGCAGAGGATCGGATCGCTCATGCCGCCGACCGGAAACCAGCCGAGCCACTCGCCGAGCACGAGGAGGAGGATCAGCCCCAGCCAGAAGGTGGGGACGGAGTAGAGAAACAGGGTCACGTTGCCGAGCACGACGTCCGGCAGGCGGTGGACGCGGAGCGCCTGGTAGATGCCGAGTCCCAGGCCGAGCAGGAAATCGACGAGCAGCGCGGCGCCCGCGAGCAGCAACGTGTTGGGAATCGCTTCCGCGAGGGCGTCGGCGACGGGGCGATGCAGCGAGAACGACTCGCCGAAGTTGCCGCGTGCCATCTGTCCGAGGTACTTGACGTAGCGGACGAGGGGCCCCTGGTCGAGCCCGAACTGGCGTCTGAGCTCGGCGCGCACTTGGGGATCCGCCGGGCGTTCGTCGGGCCCGAGCAGCGGCTCGCCCGGGGCGACGGCCATGAGGAAGAAGGTCAAGGTGACGACGGCGAACACGATGGCCACCGACGCAGCGACGCGCCGCACGAGCCACGCCGCCACCTAGCGCTCCACGCGATCCCGATCGATAAGCCGGTCCGAGGGAATGCGCCACGTCCGGAGCAGAGCCGCCCACGAATCGGGCCGGATCCGGACGTCCGCGACGCGGCTGTGGAAGACCGCCACGTTGTCGGGCGCGAACAAGAAAATGGCGGGCGCGTCGGCGTTGATCGTCTCGACGGCCGCCCGCCAGAGCGGGCGGGCCTGCTTGGCGGTGGCGGCGCTCGTGGCCCGGTCGACGAGCGCGTCGAATGCCGGGTTGTTGTAGCGCAGGAAGTTCGACCCGCCGAACCCGGCGTGGCTCCACACCTGCGCCACGCCCGAGCTCGGCGAGGGGTCGTTGTTCCAGGCTTGGAGGATCGCGTCGAACTTGCCGGCGGCGGCGCGCTCCGATTGCACGCTCGCCTCGACCTCGTCGATGTCCACCTGCGCGCCGACCGCCCGGAACTGCTCCTGCAGCAGCTGCGCGTACTGTTTTCGGGTCTGGCTGGTCGAGGGGACGAGGATGTGAAACTCGAGCCGCTGGCCGTCGCGGTCGCGGATCCCGTCGTGGTCCGTGTCGCGCCAGCCCCGCGCCGACAGGATACGCTTCGCCTGCACGGTGTCGTAGGGGAGCTGCCGGACCTCGGGGTCCCAGATCCACCACAGCTGCGAGGTCGGACCCGGCGGGACCTTGGCGAAATCGCCGAAGACGCTCTTGATGAGGCGCGCGCGATCCACCGCCATCGTCAAGGCGCGGCGCACCTCGCGGTCTCCGAAGATCGGGTGCGGCTGCGTCGTGTCGCCGTTCGCGGCCAGGTTGAAGCCGAGGTACGCGTAGACGTTGCCCCGGTACGGGTACAGCGTGACCTGCGGCGCCGCGCGCGCGCGCGCGATGTTCTCCGGTGTGTACAGCGCCTCGCGTCCGTCCGCCTGGTCCGCCGCCACCTGCGTGACCGCCACCTGGAGATCGGGCGTGAAGCGCCAGAACAGCCGGCGGATACCGGGCCGGCCGAGGAAGAACGTCGAGTCGGCGACGAGCTCGATCGTCTGGCCCGCCTTCCATGCCACGAAGCGGTACGGCCCGTCTCCCACGGGCTGGCGTCCGAACGGCGCCGTCTTCCACTGGTCCCGCGGCACGCCGCGCAGCAGGTGCGCCGGCACGATGCGCATGTGATAGACGGCATCGTAAAACATCTCGGGGTAACGCTCCCGGAACCGGAACACGGCCGTCTGCGGATCACGCGCCTTGACGCTCGAGATGCGGCGCAGGCTGGCGCGGTACGGCGAGGCCACCGCCGAGTCGGTATAGGCGTCGAAGGTGAACGCCACGTCGCTGGCGGTCACCGGCTGACCGTCCTGCCAGCGGGCACGGGGGTCGAGGTGGAAGACGAGCGTGAGCGGGCCGTCCCACTCCCATCGCTCCGCGAGCAGCGGCTGGAAGTCCTCGTCGCCGACGGTGTTGGTCGAGAGGCCGATGTCGGCCAGCTTGAGGAAGAGCTGCTCCTCGATGTCGCGCGAGACGACCTGCTGGGTCGAGGGCGGCAGCAGGATATCGGGCTCACCCACGGACGCGAAGACGAGGGTGCCGCAATAGGCGCCGCTGCAGCCGCCGGAGCGGTGGCACCCCGCGAGCCAGAGAACGGCCACGATGAAGACGAGACGGCGCGGGCGTACCATGGCGCTTAACATTTCACCGCGCCGTTAGCGGCGCCAGGTCTCCCCACGCCGCAAGGACGGCGCCGCTGACTTCCTGGAAGGTCATGACGCGCCCGAGCGCCTGTCGCAGCGTCGTGGCATTCTCCATCTCTGCTCCGTCCAGCAGAATCGAGCCGTGCTGCAGGAACGCCGCACCGCGGCGGACCTGCGCCGAGCCGACGAGCTTGCGGCCGCGGACGAGGATCTCGCCGCCCACCGTGGTCGCGAAGCACGACATCGGACGAGTGGACAGTCGGCCGATCGGACGGTCCTCCGCGAGTCGGGCGTCGGCGCCCAATGCCTGCAACGCGACCGCGAGTCGTTCGTGAATCGCGCGGTAGGCGTCTTTCAAGCGGCCGAACATCGCGAGTGGGGCGGCCACGGCATAGGTGACTTCGTGCTCGTGCCACACGGCGCGGCCGCCCGTGGGCCGGCGCACGGTCGCGATCCCTGGGCGCTCGATGACCGGCTCGTTCCGGCCCAGCGACAGGCAAGGTGGGTCCCAGCGATACAGCCGCAGGAACGCCTCACCGGTGCGATCGGCGCGCTCGAGCAGGGCCGCGTCGATGGCCATGTTCTCAGCTCCGGGGCGGCCTTGAGATTCGATGGAAAGATGGAACGTTGGAACGTTGGGCCGATTTATCGTTCCATCTTTCCATCGTTCCATCGTTCCACTAGACGTTGGCGTAATCCTCCACCGGGGGACAGACGCACACCAGGTGCCGGTCCCCGTACGCGCCATCGACGCGGCTCACGGGCGGCCAGATCTTGTGCTCTCGCGTCGCCGCGGTCGGGAACGCGGCGCGCTCGCGCCCGTAGGGCCGGTCCCACGCGTCCGCCAGCAGGTCCGCTAGCGGATGCGGCGCGTGCTTCAGGAGATTCTGCTCCCGGTCCGCCGTCCCCGTTTCGATCTCGCGGATCTCCTCGCGAATCGCGATGAGCGCGTCGCAGAAGCGATCCAGCTCCGCTTTGGGCTCGCTCTCGGTCGGCTCCACCATGAGCGTGCCCGCGACGGGGAAGGAGACCGTGGGCGGGTGGAAGCCATAGTCGATCAGCCGTTTGGCAATGTCCTCCACCTCGACGCCCGCCGAGGCCTTGAAGGGCCGCGTGTCGATGATGCACTCGTGCGCGATGAGGCCGTGCTGGCCGGCGTACAGCAGGCCGTAATCACTCGCGAGCCGCTTGGCGAGGTAGTTCGCCGAGAGAATCGCGACCTTGGTCGCCTGCGCGAGCCCGTCGCGCCCCATCAGCGCGATGTAGGCCCACGAGATCGGCAGGATCGATGCGCTGCCCCACGGGGCGGCCGACACGACGCCGCAGCTCTGCGCGACGCCCAGATCGATGACGGGATGCGTCGGCAAGTGCGGCGCCAGATGCGCCGCCACACCGATCGGTCCCATCCCCGGCCCGCCGCCGCCGTGCGGGATGCAGAAGGTCTTGTGGAGATTGAGATGGCACACGTCGGCGCCGATGTCGCCGGGCCGGCACAGGCCGACCTGCGCGTTCATGTTGGCGCCGTCCATGTAGACCTGGCCGCCGTTGTCGTGCACGACGCGGCAGATCTCCTTGATCGACGCCTCGAACACGCCGTGCGTGGACGGATAGGTCACCATCAGCGCGCCCAGCGTGTCCTTGCGCTGCGCCGCCTTGGCGCGCAGGTCGGCGACGTCGATGTTGCCCTGGGGATCGGTCTTGACGACCACGACCGCCATCCCGGCCATCACGGCGCTCGCCGGGTTCGTGCCATGCGCCGACTGCGGGATGAGGCACGTGGTCCGGTGACCCTGGCCGCGGGCCTTGTGATACGCACGGATCACGAGCAGCCCCGCGAACTCGCCCTGCGAGCCCGCGTTGGGCTGGAGCGACACCCTGGCGAACCCCGTGATCTCGGCCAGCCATTCCTCGAGTTGGCCGAACAGGGTTGTGTAGCCGCGCGCCTGCTCGCGCGGCGCGAAGGGGTGCAGGCGCCCGAACTCCGGCCACGTGACCGGGATCATCTCGGTCGTGGCGTTGAGCTTCATCGTGCACGAGCCGAGCGGGATCATCGCCGACGTGAGGGAGAGATCGCGGTCCTCGAGCCGTTTCAGGTAGCGCAGCATCTCGGTTTCGGAGTGGTGCGTGTTGAAGACCGGGTGCGTGCAGAACGGCGTCGTGCGGGATAGCCCCGTCGGGATCGCCGATGTCGTTCGTAGGGGCACGGCAGTGCCGTGCCCCTCCTTGCCGAGGGCGAACGCCGCCACCACGTCGTTCACGTCGGCGGTCGTGACGGTTTCATCGAACGCCACGCCGATGCGCGTCGGCGACAGCGTCCGCAGATTGATCCGCTTGGCGCGCGCGGCCTCGACGATCCTGGGCAGGTCATCCGTCTTGACCTCGACGGAGAGCGTGTCGAAGAACTCCGCGTGCGCGAGCTTGAAGCCGAGCCGCTTGAGACCTTCGGCGAGATCCTTGGTGTGCGTGTGCACCCGCTCGGCGATGCGCCGCAATCCCGCGGGTCCGTGATAGACGGCGTACATCGCGGCGACCACGGCGAGCAGCACTTGCGCGGTGCACACGTTGCTCGTCGCCTTCTCGCGGCGGATGTGCTGCTCGCGGGTCTGCAGTGCCATCCGTAGCGCCGGGCGGCCCGCGGCGTCCTTCGAGACGCCGATGATACGTCCGGGGAGATGGCGCTTGTACTGGTCGCGCGTCGCGAAGAAGGCGGCGTGCGGCCCGCCGTAGCCGAGCGGCACGCCGAAGCGCTGCGAGTTGCCGACGGCGATGTCGGCGCCCCATTCGCCCGGCGGCGCGAGCAGCGTCAAGGCGAGGAGGTCGGTCGCGACTGTCACAAGCGCGCCGCTGTCGTGGGCGGCCTTACACAAGGCGCGGTAGTCGCGAATGGCACCGTCGGTCGCGGGATACTGCAGCAGAGCGCCGATGACGTCGCCGCCGAACTTGAACGTGGCGGGGTCCCCTACGACGACCTCGATGCCCCGCACCTCGGCGCGAGTGCGCACCACCGCGATCGTCTGCGGGTGGCAGGCGGCATCCACGAGGAATACTCGCTTACCTTCGTGACTCGACACCGCCTCGGTCAGGTGCATCGCTTCCGCGGCGGCCGTGCTCTCGTCGAGCAGCGACGCGTTGGCGATCTCGAGGCCGGTCAGGTCCGACACCATCGTCTGGAAGTTGAGCAGCGCCTCGAGCCGGCCCTGCGCGATCTCGGCCTGGTAGGGCGTGTACGCCGTGTACCAGCCGGGATTCTCGAGCACGTTGCGCAGGATCACACCCGGCGTGTACGTGTCGTGGTACCCCATGCCCAGGTAGGAGCGGAACACCTGGTTCTGAGCGGCGATGACGCGCAGCTCGGCCAGCACATCCTGCTCGCTCTTGGCGGCCGGCACCTTGAGCAATCCGCGCAACCGGATGTCGGCCGGCACGACGGCAGCGATAAAAGCGTCGAGCGAGTCGTAGCCGAGCGTCGCCAGCATGGCGCGCTGGTCGTCGTCCGATGGGCCGATGTGCCGTTGTGCGAACAAGTCCTCAGTCATGCCGCCGTCTCTTAGGTGAGCGTATAGGACTCGCCGGGCGCGAGGATTCGAACCTCGGCGCGGCTGCCCACGTCGCGCTGGAACGCCCGGGGGTCGGCCCGGATCACGTCCCAAGTGTTGTAGTGCATAGGAATAACAATCTTGGGTTTCACGAAACCGACGGCGCGCACCGCGTCTTCGACCCCCATCGTGTAGTTGTCGCCGATCGGCACGAGCATCAGGTCCACGCGGCCTTCGAGCAGTTGCATCTCCAAAGTCAGCCCGGTGTCGCCGGTGTGGTACACGGACTTGCCGCCGATGGTCACGACGACGCCGCAGGGGTTGGTCGTGTACTTGCCCGTGGCGTCGCCTTCGACGCGGCCGCCGTGGAAAGCGGGGACGAGCTTCACGCGGCCGAAGGGAAACTGGTGCGCACCGCCGATGTGCATCGCGTGCGCCGTCGCACCCTTGTCGCCACAAAAGCCCGCCAGCTCGGCGGTCGCAACGATGGTCGCCTTGTCGCGCTTGGCGAGAGCGACGGCGTCGCCCAGGTGATCGCCGTGGCCGTGCGAGAGCAGGATGGCGTCGAGCTTCGGGAGGGCGTCGGGGCCGATGACGGCGGCGGGGTTACCGGTGAGGAACGGATCGATCACAACCCGCTTGCCGTCCCCCTCCAGGAGGAAGCAGGCGTGGCCGTGGAAGGTGGCTTTCACTCTCCAATGTGCTGCTTGTACGCGTCGGCGCCGAGCAGCGCGTCCAGGTCGGCGGGGTTCTTCATCTTGAGCTTGATCATCCAGCCCGTCCCGTAGGGGTCGCGGTTCACGGCCGCGGGGTCCTTGTCGAGCGCGCCGTTCACTTCCACCACCGTTCCGGCGAGCGGGCTGTACAGCTCCGACACCGCCTTCACCGCCTCGATCGTGCCGAACACCGCCTTCTTCTCGACGGCGGTCCCTGGCTTCGGGAGGTCCACGTAGACCACGTCACCCAACTCACCCTGGGCGTAGTCGGTGATCCCGACCTGGACGACGCCCGGCGCGTCGGTCTTGCGCGCGTACTCGTGGTCCGCGGTGTAGCTGAGGTCTTTGGGGATGTTGGACATGCAGCCTGGAAGTTCGAGTCGCGGCGAAGGTTACCAGACATCGGCGCGGGGCGCTAGACCGGTCCCGCCTTCTTCGGTTAGTGCCAGCGGCTCTGCGCGTTTCCCCCACGGCCGCAGGTCGAGGCGCACGGCAACGGGGTCGGGATCGTCCGCGAGATAAAGGAGTTTCCCCGGGCGTCCCGCGTCGTTCCAGGCGGCCCGCGTCGCGGCGCTCGCCGCCTCGGTGGCGATCACTGCTGCGGGGTGCGCCGCGCGCATGGCCTTGGCGAGCGCGGCCGCCTTGCCGTTGACTCGCTCGACCTTCGCCCCGGCGTCGGTGTAACGCGCCGCAATAGCGCCGAGAGTGCGCGCGTCGTCCTTCCCGTCCGCCGAGCACAGCAGCAGCGTGCCCGAGGCCGTGCCGGCGGCGCGGTGGCGTAGCTCGACGAAGACATCGTGCGCATGCGCCTCGAGCGCATCGAGCGAACCGTCGTTCTCGATCACATAGTGGGCCTGCGCGCGCTTGCGCTCCGCGTCCATCTGTGCGGCGATCATGCGGTCGGCTTCCTCGTTCGACAGGCCGCGCCGCGTGCGCAGCCGGGTGCGGCGCAGCGCCACGGGCGCGTCCACCACGACGATCGCATCGAACTGCGCGGGGTCGAGGACTTCGAAGAGCAGAGGAATGTCGTTGATGAGCAGCACGTCGCCGCGGCGCCGAGCGGCTTCCTGCAGCTCCTCACGGCGCTGCTGCACGGCAGGATGCACGATCGCATTGAGCGCCGAGAGGGCGGCGTCGTCGCCCATCACCTTGCCGCGCAGCGCCGCGCGGTCGAGCGTGCCGTCCTTCGCGAGGACGTCGGTGCCGAAGCGGCGTACGATCGTGGCGAGGACGTCGCCTCCCGGGGCTTGGGCTTCGCGGGCGAGGGCGTCGGCGTCGACGACGGTTGCGCCCCAGCGGCGGAACCAGGCGACGACGGTGGACTTGCCCGCGGCGATGTTGCCGGTGAGGGCTACGTTGAGCACCTAGAGCAGCGCAGTCTGATCTTCATCTTGCTTGGGAACGCGGTGACAGTGCCGGCACCTGGCCTCGTACGATTCCCGCCCTCCTACCATGATCGTCGGGCTGTCCCACTTGGCCGGCTTACCGTTCACCAGGCGCTGGTTGCGGGTAGCCGGCCCGCCGCACACGACGCAGATCGCCTGGAATTTGTCGACCACCTCGGCGACGCACATAAGCGTGGGCATCGCGCCGAACGGCAACCCGCGGAAGTCGACGTCCGTTCCGGCCAGAATGACCCGGACCCCGCGATCCGCGAGGGTATTGGCCACCGCGACAATCCCTTCGTCGAGAAACTGGGCCTCATCCACGGCGATCACCTCGGTGCCGTGGCGGATGCTGCGGAGGATCTCTTCGCTCGAGTCGACCGGCTCGGCATCGACGGTTATGCCATCGTGGGAGGTGACGGAGTAGAGCCCGGCGTAGCGCGCATCCAGATGGGACTTAAAGACTTGCACGGTCTTCTTGGCGATGACGGCGCGGCGGACTCGGCGGATCAACTCCTCCGATTTCCCGGAGAACATGACTCCTGAGATGACCTCGATCCAACCGGGGCGGGTGCCGTGGAACATGGGCCGGAAGGGTAGTCGACGTATGGGGCAGGGTCAAGAAGTCCAGGAAACTTGCGGTTTTCCGGGGGATACCCTATGATGATGCCGGTCTTATGCGGGTTTTCGGGCGCCCCCCCGCGATAGGGGCGGAATTTCGGGCTTTTTTTGACTCTGTCCCTTCACAAGGAGACCGTAGTGAACAAAGCCGAGCTGACTGCAGCGCTGGCCATGCGGACCAAGATGTCCAAGGCCGACGCGTCGCGCACGGTCGAAGCCCTGTTCGACGACAAGGGCATCATCGCGGGCGAGTTGAAGAAGGGTGCGAAGGTCCAGATCACCGGCTTCGGGAATTTCGAGGCACGCAAGCGCGCGGCGCGGATGGGGCGCAACCCGAAGACGGGTGGCGTGATTCAGATCAAGGCGTCGATTGCGCCGGCATTCCGCGCGGGCAAGCAGCTGAAGATGGCAGTGAACAACAAGAAGTAAGTTGGACGGTTGGAACGTTGGAACGTAAGCAATGCTAGTCACGGGCCGTCCCGCTGGGCGGCCCGTCAGCGTTTCTGGCCTCCCTGATCGACCTTCGCCGCCACTCGCTTTCCTTTGATCGTCACGCCCGTCATTCGACGAACCACAGTGTCGGCGGCCGCCGGTGCGACTTCGACAAGCGCGAAACTCTCCCGCATGTCGATCCGCCCGATCTGCGCCTTCTCGAGTCCCACTTCTTTAATGAGCGCCCCGACCAGGTCCTTCGGTCCGGCCCGGTCTTTCTTCCCTACATTCACAAACACCTTCACCCACTGGTCCGCCGGCGCCGTTACAGTTGCGTCATCGCTGGCGGCTGACGGCTGACGGCTGAGTGCCAACAGCGCCGCCGCCACCTCGGCCGGATCCCAGTGCTCGAAGAGCGGTTCGAGCAGCGCCAGCTCCGCGTCCACGTCTCCACGCCGCAGCCGCTCCGCGATCCGCTCGCGCACGGCGGCGTTGCGATCCTGGGCGCGGTCCGCCGCTGACGCAATCGCGAGCGGCGTCAGGGCCGCGACCGACCGGACATAGGCGACCTGCGACGCGGCGATCAACAGGACGGGCTGTCCCACGGCTGCCAGCGACGTCAACTCCTCCCGCGTCGGCAACGCCGCGCAGACCACGACGTCGGCACCGCCCTCGGGCGACGCGACCGGGCCGCCGTCCCAGACGAAGGGACGCTTGGCGCGCACCGCGTCGAGTGCCTCGCGCACCACGGCGTCCCGCCGCGCGCCCGACACGACGAAATACCGGGCGGAGCAAACCGGTCCGAGAGGCTTGCCGTCGGCGTCGAGCGGCAGCGCGCCCACGACCTCGGCGCGCCGGGCGTGGCGCTCCAGGAAATCACCGAGCGCGGGAGGATTCCAGCTCAAGACGATGCGTCGAGCCTCAGGGGCTTCGGCGAGGAGCGCGTCGAGACTGTCGCTGAACGTCTCGGGCCAGGCGACGACGATCGTGTCCACCGAGTTGAGCTTGAGAGCCGATCGGCTCACCAGCATGGTGAGCTCGGCGGCGGCGCCGGCCAGAAGGCCGATGCGACCTTCCTTAAGAAGGGCGGTACTGCGGGCGAGGCCCGTGACGGCGTGAGCGCGATACTGCACGGGCGCAGCGGCGGCCCATGCGGCCGCCTGTTCGTGGTCGGCAGTGACGATTACGAAACTCGGCACGGGTGGGTTGACCCCGGGGCGCTGCCCCGGGGTTAACAGATCCCAAACCATTCCTACCCGTCCCACCTCGGGCACCGTGACCAGCACCAAGTGCCGACTGCGGTCTGCCTTCACACGAGCCTCAATTGTCAAAGGGCGGCGGTAATGCGAGAGGGATGGTAGTTTCGGGGACACGGAAAGGCAACTCGACGTGCCTCGTTCGGTCGTTCCCACTCTCAAGAGTGGGCCCGAAACCGCACTGCCCCTAGGGGCAGTGTTGTATTGGGCCCACGCCTTGGCGTGGGTACTCCTGGCCGGTGCGTTCCTGTCGGGTGGTGCTCCCCTCCTCGCTCAATCGCCCCGTCCCCGCGCGCGCGACATCGGCCTCGTCGTCGGCTCGCTCCCGACCGGCCCCCTCAATGCGATCACCGACGTCGCCGGCGTGCGCGTCGGGCACACGACCATCGCGCGCGGTGACTCGATCAACACCGGCATCACGGCGATCCTGCCTCACGGCGGCAACCCGTTCCGCGACAAGGTCCCGGCGGCGATCGTCGTCGGGAACGGCTTCGGCAAACTCGCCGGCTCGACCCAGGTGAACGAGCTGGGGGAGCTCGAATCGCCGATCGTGCTCACGTGCACGCTCTGCGTCCCCCGCGCCGCCGATGCCGTCCTCACCTGGCTACTGGGACTGCCTGGGAACGAGGATGTCCGGTCGGCGAACCCGGTGGTCGCGGAGACAAACGACGGCTACCTGAACAACATCCGGGCGCGGCCGATCACCGAGGCGGACGTGCTGAGTGCGATTCGTGCGGCGGCGGAGGGACCCGTCGCCGAAGGTGCGGTGGGCGCGGGGCGGGGGACCGTCGCGTTCGGATGGAAGGGCGGGATCGGCACCGCCAGCCGGCGGCTCCCGGCGGATCTCGGAGGCTGGACGATCGGGGTGCTCGTCCAGACGAACTACGGCGGCGACCTGACGATCGGCGGGGCGCCGGTCGGGCGGGAATTGGCGTCTGGCAGTCGTGTAGGGGCGCAGCATGCTGCGCCCCTACAAACCACGGCGCCCCCACGAACCGGCGACGGCTCCATCATCATGGTCGTCGCGACCGATGCGCCGCTCGACCACCTGCGGCTCGAGCGCCTGGCGCGCCGGGCGCTGGCCGGGCTCGCGCGCACCGGGAGCACGTTCTCGAACGGCAGCGGCGACTACGTGATCGCATTCTCGACGAACCGCGCCGCGACGCCGCTTGTGGTAAACGATGCCATGTCGCCACTATTCCAAGGCGCCATCGAAGCCACCGAGGAAGCGATCTATAATTCTCTGTTACGTGCCGAGACGGTGCGCGGCTATCGCGGCGTCGTGCGCGCGCTGCCCGTCGATTCCACGGTCACGATCCTCAAACGCTACGGAGCCATTCGGCCATGAGTGACGGGCTGTCGCCCAACCTGCAGCATCTCGAGACGTCGGCGACGATCGCAATTTCTGCCGAGGCCAAGCGTCGGAAGGCTGCCGGCGAGGACGTCATCGACCTCGGCGCCGGAGAGCCCGACTTTCCGACGCCGTCGATTCCGGCGGACGCCGGGATCCGCGCGATCAAGGACGGCAAGACGCACTATCCCGCGAACGAGGGGATCCTCGAGCTGCGGGCCGTCGCGGCCAAGCACCTCTCGCTGCTCTCGGGCGGCCGGCCCGTGAACGCCGACCACATCATCGTATCGAACGGCTCCAAGCAGTCGCTCTTCAACGCGTGCTTCACGTTGTTCGGGCCCGGCGACGTCGTGGCGATCCCCGCGCCGGCGTGGGTGTCGTACCCGCAGATCGTGCACCTGACGCGGGCCCGCCCGGTGATGGTCTCCGGTGATCCCGAGTGGAGCCTCAAGGTCAGCGTGAAGGACCTGGACCGCATGCTCCCGGGCGCCGCCGGGCTCATTCTCTGCTCGCCCTGTAACCCCACGGGTGGCGTCTACACGAACGCCGAGATCCGCGCGATCGCCCAGTGGGCCAAGGACCGGAAGATCTGGATCATCGCCGACGAGATTTACCGGCGCATCCATTATGGACCCGGCCCCGCGCCGTCGTTCCTCGATCTGCCCGACGAGCTGCTCGAGCGCGTGGTAGTGATCTACGGGGTGAGCAAGGCGTACGCGATGACCGGGTGGCGCATCGGTCTGGCGCTAGCGCCGAGCAAGATCGCCAAGGCAATGTCGGCGCTGCAGTCGCACACCACGACGGGCGCCAATCATCCCGCCCAGTTCGCCGCGGCGGCCGCGCTCGCCGACGAGCGGGTGGAGCAGGATGTCGCGCGCATGGTGGCGGAGTTCCGCAAACGGCGCGACCTGGTCGTGGCGCGGTTCCGTCAGGAGCTGCCCGGCGTCGAGTTCGTGGACCCGCTCGGCGCCTTCTACTTCTTTTTCCGGGTGGATTCGTTCGGGAAGATCACCGGCACGGAGTTCTGCACCCGCCTCGTCACCGAGAACGGGGTGGCCCTGGTTCCGGGGGCTGCTTTTGGAGATGACCGCTGGGTTCGGTTGTCTTACGCCGCTGCGACCGACGACCTCACCCGAGGCTTGGATCGCATCGTGGCGTTCGCCAAGAAGTTGGGGGACTAGAGCTTCGCTGGACGGTGGGAGAGTATCTCCACGCCATTCTCTCCCATGACACAGTCATCCTCGATCCTGACTCCCCACTTCCCGAGTTGGTAGATCCCCGGCTCGATCGTGAACACCATCCCCGGCTCGAGGCGAGTCTCGTTGCCCTCCACGAGATAGGGCGGCTCGTGCCCGTCCATCCCCATGCCGTGGCCCAGCCGGTGCAGGAAGAACTGACCGTACCCCCCGTCGGTAATCACCTTGCGGGCGAGTCGGTCCATTTCCTGGCACTGGGTCATGAGGGGGCGGCCGCCCTGCATCGCGGCGGTCTGCGCGTCGTGCACCAGGTTGAACACCTTCTTGAACTCGTCGGGCGGCGCGTCGCCGAACCAGATGGTGCGCGTAATGTCGGACGTGTAGCCCTCGATCCTGGACCCCGCGTCGATCAGCACCACGGTCTCGCGCGCGAGTTTCTCGGCGGACGGGCCGCCGTGGGGCAGGGCGCTCGAGGCCCCGAACTGCACCAACCCGCCTCCCGGGGAGCCGCGACTGGCCATCTCGCGCGACAGCCGATCCGCCACGTCGCGCTCCGTCATCCCGACGGCGAGCTGCGCGAACGTCGCAGCGATCGAGGCCTCGGTCGCGTCGATGGCGCCTCGGATCAGCGCGATCTCTTCGGGGCCCTTGATGATTCTCAGGCGCTCGGTGGCGCTCGCGCCGTTCACGAGCTTCCAGCCGCCCAGGGCATTGGTGAGGTTCGCGTAGCTCTGGTACGACGTGCTCGGCTCGACCGCCGCTACGCCCTGGCGGCGCGGCGGCTTCAAGTCCGAGCCAGCCTTCCGCACCAGGCGCCACGGGTCTTCCTGTTCTTCCCAGCCGCGCACGTCGGTGATCACGCTGTTGCGCTTCAGGCGCTCGACCTCGAACGAGGGACACACGACCACCGCAGCGCCGTCGGCCGGGATCATCAGCAGGATGAGACGCTCGCTGCGCCCGGGATTGTAGCCGGCGAAGTATTGGAAGTTCGTGCTTGGCTCGATGACGAGCAGATCGAGCTTCTGCGTTTTGAGTTCCTGTTGAAGGCGCTCACGGCGGCGGTTGAAAACCTCGGCGGGCAGTCGGTCTGACGGACCGACGGCCGGTTGTTGCGCCGGTCGTACCGTCCGTCCGTCCGCCCGTCGGACCGTCCGTCCCAACACCAGCGCACTCCCTGTGACCGTCAAGAACTCCCGCCGCTCCATCTTCTGGCTCCCCTCGGGTTCGGAGCTATATTACCCGGCCTCTATGCAATTCGAAACCCGCATCGAGCCGCTCGACGGCAAGCTCCCGAAAGTGACCTACCGCTGGGATCCCGAGACCGACATCCTGACCGTCGCCTGCAAGGGCGTGGCGAAAGGGAACGGGATGAACGGGACGGTCGACCTCGAGGGGGGTGACGGCTCGTTCGTGGTGATCGACGTGGCCGGCGGCGCGCTCCGCGGCCTGGACGTCGTGACCTGGCCCGACGAAGTGAAGACGGTCGGGAAGCTTGCCGTGCCGGAACCCTCCAAGGATGGGCAGGTCACCTTCCCGACCCGCAAATCGCAGCCGGGCATTGCCGCGGTCGAGGTCGACACCGCACTGACCGTCGAGAAGAACGAGACCGATTCCGTGTTCCACATCCGCGTGGGCCGAACGCGCGTGGCGACCGTCGTGCGCGTCGGCGACCACCTGCTGGCGGAACTCGATAAGCAGTCGCACCTCGCCGGGCTGTGGTTGCTCGAGGTGCCCCCGTTCCCGAACGTCGAGGCCACCGCCTGAACGTGGACGAGCGGCTCCAGCGCTACGTCACGGAGCTGTTCGCCGTCGAAGATCCCGTCCTCACCGCGATCCGCGAGCGCCACACCGAGGCGGGCCTCCCGCCGATCCACATCTCCGCCGACGAGGGCAAGCTGCTGCTTCTGCTGCTCCGCGCGCTCGAGGCGACCACCGTGCTCGAGCTCGGGTCGCTGGGTGGGTATAGCGGCGTGTGGATCGCCCGCGCGCTCCCTCCCCATGGCCGCCTCACGACGATCGAGAGGGACCCGAGGCACGCGGCCATCGCGCGCCAGGCCTTCAATGAGGCGGGGCTGTCGCCCCGGGTCCGCTTGATCGAAGGCGCGGCGCTCGACGTGCTGCCGACGCTGGCACCGGGGTTCGACGCCATCTTCGTGGACGCCGACAAGGAGCCGCTCGCCCAGTACTACGACTGGAGCATGCGCCTGCTGCGGCCCGGCGGGCTGCTGCTGTGCGACAACGCCTTCTTCCACGGCGCGGCGGTCGACCCGGCAGACGCGACGCCGGCGGCGCAGGGTGTGCGCGCGTTCAATCGGCTGGCGGCGGACGATCCGCGCCTCGTCGCGACGGTCGTCCCCGTGCGCGATGGTCTCCTGATCGGCCTGAAGGTCGCCGAATGACCTGGTGGGACGCCCTCGTCCGCGCCGGGGCCGTTCCCGCCGCGTATGTGCCGCCCGCGAGCCTGGGACGCACTGATGCCGACGATGGCGCCGAGCCGGGTGCCGACCTCGTCGAAGGCGACACCGTCCAGGTGCAGCCCGTTTCGCCCGGCGCGCCGCCGCCGGCCTGCTTCCTCGATGGCATCGAGCAGTGGAAAGTGGTCGGCTACGACGGCGTCTTGCCGGTCGTGCGGGCATATGTCGCCGCGGCGGTGCGGCGCCGCGCGGGGGACCGCCGCTTGCGCACGGCGTTCGAGGGCGCGCGGGATTTTGCCGTAGCGCCGCTGGCCGCGATGGCACCCGAGCGCCGCCGGGCGCTCACGCAGCACTGCGCGGACGTGGTGGACATTGCGATTGAAGCAGACACGCAGCCAGGACGGGTGCTCGAGCTGGCCCGCCGTGTGGTGGACAGCGCCCGCCAAGCGCTCGAGCGCGATCTCGCGGAGCGCTGTCTCGCCCGCTTGGGCGAAACGGAGTGGCTCGTGGTCGACGGACTGCTCTCGGTCTCGGGCAAGCTGGCGGGGCATCCGCGCACGCTGGGCGTGATCAAGAGTCACGGTGCGCAATTCTTCGCGGGGGCGGACCTGGAGCGCGCCCTCACCGTGCCCGCGGCCCATCGCACGAGCGTGTTCCGGGCGCGGGGCGGCCACGCGCGCAACGAGGTGTACTCCTGGTATCTGCGGCTCTGGCCCTGGGAAGGGAACGACCTGTTGTACGGCTTGCTGCGCATCGAGGCGCAGGCCGGCGCCGCGACGATCGCGGCCGCCGACCGGACGAGCGGTTGGCTCTTGGCGGAGCGCGCGCCGATCGCCACGCCGGACGTGCGCTGGGATCGCCTGTTATATCCTATACATGACGTGGAGACTTACTTGAAGACCCGCGCCCCGCGCGACCTGCTGGCGCCACGCGCGTCCCGCCTGCCGAGGACGGGTACATGATCGGGCGCGTCGTCGCGACCGAGCTGAAGCCCTCGACGCCGCACCAATTCCATTTCTGGACGGCGAACGAGACGACGATTGGAATTGGGGCGATCGTGAAGGTCCAGGGAGGTAGGAGCGGGGAGCCAGGAGCAGAGCGCATCGTGTACGGTGTCGTGACGGATGGGTTCGCCTACTCCGATCTCGCGACGCCGCTGCACGACGTGATCGGCGCCGAGGGAGATCCTGCGCGCGCGGCGGCGTCACCCACCGTGCGCCAAGAGATCCGCTACTGGACCGCGGCCGTCCTCCGGCAGATCCCCGAGGAGCCGCTCCAGCCGGTGCCCCTCGGCGAGGTGTTCGTGGCCAGCGACACCGACGTGGCGCAAGCGCTCCGCATGGACGCCTACCTCCATTCCGCGACGCCCACCGCGATCCCAATCGGGCTCTACACGTCGGGTGGACTCGAGGCGCCGGTGTACTTGGACGCCGACTTCCTGCTCGGTCCCGAAGCGGCGCACCTGAACATCTCCGGCGTGTCGGGACTCGCGACCAAGACGAGCGCGGTGGAGTTCCTGCTCGCCGCCGTGTTCCGCCACTTCCCGCCGCACAAGGGCAAGGTCGCCGCCGTCTGCTTCAACGTGAAGGGACCGGACCTCTGCTTTCTCGATCAACCGGGCGAGCTGAGCGACGAGGACCGGCGCCGCTACGAGCTGCTCGCCGTCCCGGCCAAGCCGTTCGACCGGGTGCATTACTACGCCCCGCTCAAGGCCGACGGCGTGAACCTGAACACGCTGCGCACGCACCCGGACCTGGTGGACGACGTGACGCCGCTGACGTGGGGCCTGCAGGAGGTCGTGGACTTCGCGGAGGTGCTGCTCAATCGCGACGACATCGACGCCAAGGCCGACGCCTTCATCGATTTCCTGAGGGATCGCGTCCTGGGACGGTCGTTCGACGACGGCTTCGGGAACGCGCACCGGGTCGCGACGTTCGCCGACCTGGACCGGCTGTTCCGGGCGATCTTCGACGGGCTCGAGCTGAGCGGGCGGAGCGACACCTGGCGCACGCACCACATCGCCACGATGCGCAAGGTGCGCAACCGGCTCTCGAACATCTCGACCCGCTGCAAGGGACTCGTGACCGACGACGGTCCGGCGAGCGACCTGCCGTGGGGCTCCTTCGAGGACCGCGCGGTGTACGTCATCGACGTGGCGAACGTCGATCCGCTGGGCCAGGACCTCGTATTCGCCCGCTCCGTCTCGAAGCTGCGCGAGCACCTGGAGCGGCGCGATTTGGGCGTGGACGCGGTCGTCGTGTTCGTGGACGAGCTGAACAAGTACGCCCCCGGCGACGGCCCGGAGACCTATGTGAAGAAGATGCTGCTCGATATCTCCGAGCGTGGCCGCTACCTCGGCCTGGTGCTGTTCAGCGCCGAGCAGTTCCGCTCGCAGGTGCACCGCCGCGTGGTCGGCAACGCCGGCACCCAGGTGTTCGGCCGCATGGACATGGACGAGCTGGCCACTCCCGGCTACCAGGTGCTGTCGCCGGCGACGAAGATCAAGCTCGCCACGCTCCCCGTCGGCGAGCTGATGGTGCGGCATCCGCATTTCACGCAGCCGATTTTCGTGCGGTTTCCGAAGCCGCCGGTGTTGCGCGGCCGGGACGGGATGGAGCGCTTCCCGGCGGCCGTGGATCTGGCGTTCGATGACGCGGTGGCGCGCCAGCTGGTGCAGCTCGACCGCCGCATCCGCCCGAATCAAGTGAAGGACTTGATCGCGGACCGCACCGAAGAGGATGTCCGTCGCGCGCTAGCCGCCGTACGGCAGAAGCGTCCCGAAGATGCGTTGGCATATTTCCGCAAGGCCTTGGGTGGCCGCGTGGCGCCGGACGCGCCGCGCGAGCGCCGGGCGGTGCCGCCCTTGAACCCGATCTCCGACGAGCCATACTGATATTCCCGTGAAGCTCGCGCATCTCGCCGATCTGCATCTCGGCTTCCGGCAGTTCGACCGGCAGACGCCCCGGGGCGGCAACCAGCGCGAAGCGGATGTCGCCGAGGCGTTCCGGCGCGCCGTGGACGATCTGCTCGTCCAGCGTCCCGACGTGATCGTGTTCGCCGGTGACATCTTCCACTCGGTCCGGCCGACGAACCCGGCGATCCTCTTTTTCTTTCAGCAGCTGCAGCGCTTGCGGTCGGGGCTGCCGGACACCCCGACCGTCGTGGTCGCTGGCACGCACGACACACCCCGCTCTGTCGAGACGGGGACGATCCTGCGGCTGTACGAGGCGCTCGGCGTCGAGGTGGCGACGGATCGTGCGCGCCGGATGGTGTTCCCGCAGCTCGACTGCGCCGTGCTCGCTGTTCCGCATCAGGCCCTGGCCCAGGCGGACCGGCCCGCTCTCCGCCCCGAGCCGGGCTCCTCCCTCAACGTCCTGGTCACCCACGGCGATTGGCCGGGTCTCGGCGAGCAGCGCGGGACGATGGAGTATGGCGGCGTCCTGTTGCAGCGCGAAGACATCGCGCCGGCACAGTGGGATTACGTCGCGCTGGGGCACTACCACGTGGCGCACCAGGTCGAGCCCAATGTCTGGTACGCGGGGAGCCTCGACTATGTGGGCCCCAATTCCTGGGGCCAGCTACAGGACGAGCGGGAGCGCGGCCGCTCGGGGAAGGGGTACCTGCTCGTTCACCTCCCCGGAGCCCGCATCGAGCATCGTCTCATAGCGCCGCCGCGTCGCTTCGTCGAGCTGCCCGCCATCGAGGGGGCGGGTCGCACCGCGAAACAGCTGGACGAGGAGATTGCGCGGACCGTGGCCGCCGCCAAGCCCGCCATCGACGACCAAGTCGTGCGGCTGTTGATATGGAACGTCGCCCGCGGTACGGCGCGGGATCTCGATCACGCGGCCCTGCGTACCTACAAGGCGCGGGCGCTGAACTTTCAGCTCGACCTGCGACGTCCCGAAGAGCACCGCGTGGTGGGGCTGGGCGCGCCGCAGCGGCGCCAGCCGCTGCCCGACACGGTGCGCGAGTTCCTGGGCCGCCGCCCGCTCGACGCCGAGCTCGATCGCCCGACGTTCGTGCGCCTGGGCGTAGAGTACGTCGAGGCCTCGGGCGGTGGGGAGGAGCCGGCGTGAAGCTGCACCGCCTCCGGCTCGTCAATTTCCGGCAGCATGCCGACACCGAGATCGTGTTCGGCGACGGCATCACCGGCATCATCGGCCCCAACGGCTCGGGAAAGACGTCGCTGCTCGAGGGCCTGGCGTGGGCCATCTACGGCAACGCCGCCGCGCGCGGCGACAAGGATTCGATTCGGAATCTGCGCGCGAAGGCGCGCACCGCCGTTCGGGTGGAGCTGGAGTTCGGCCTCGGCAGTCACGAGTATCGGGTGGAGCGCGGCCTGAACGACGCCGAGCTGTACCAGGACGGGACGATCGTCGCCAACTCGCTGCGCGAAGTGACTGCCAAGCTGCAGCGCGTGCTCGGCATGACCCATGACGAGTTCTTCAACACGTATTTCACGGGTCAGAAAGAGCTGGCGGTTCTCGCCAATGCCAGCCGGCCCGAGCGCGCGGCGTTCCTGTCGCGCGTGCTCGGCTACGAGCGGCTGCGTTTGGCCCAGGAGCGGGTGCGCGAGCGCCGCAGCGCACTGAGCCACGAGGTCGAGGGCCTCGAGACGGGCCTGCCGCCACGCGCCGAGCTTCAAAAGGAGAAGCGAGAGGCGGAGCAGCGGTTGGCCGGGGCCCGCCGCGCCACGGCCGACGCTGAGAAGGCACGCCAGAAAGCGCAGGACGCACTCGCCGCCGAGGAGCCGCGCTGGCAGGCGTGGGTGACGCGGCGCGAGCGCACGCTGTCGCTGGAGGGGGATCAGCGCGTGGCCGAACAGGCGGTGCTCGCCCAGCGCCAGGAGTTCCAGCGGCTCGACAAAGAGCTGGCCGAGGCGCTCTCGGCCCGGGAGGAGCTGCGCAAGCTCGAGGCGGAGGTAGCGCCGATTTCGCGGCTCAAGGCGGAGCTGGGCGAGCTCGACCGCCTACACCAGGAGGACGCCGCGCGGCGGGAGGACCAGGCGAAGCTGACGGAGCTGGCGCGGGCGGTGGCGGGCCTCGACGGCCGCATCGCCGAGCTGGCAGATGCCGCAGCAGCGTTGGCGCGCGCGGAGGCGGAGACGCACGGGCTCGAGGAGCGTCTCGAGGCCGCCGGCCGGGCGGCAGAGGAGCAGCAGGCAGCCTGGGTGCGTGAGAAGGAGTACGCCGGCACGCGGCGCAGCGAGCTGCTGAAGCAGTACGACGAGGTGAAGGAGCAGCGCGACAAGATCCAGCGCCTCGGGCCGGAAGGCGAGTGCCCGACCTGCCGCCGGCCCCTCGGGGCCGAGCACGCGGCGGTGCTCGGCGTGTTGGATCGCCAGATCCAGGCGATCGTCGATGACGGCACCTATTTCCGTCAGCGTCTCGAGCAGCTCGCGGTGCCGCCCGAGACCGTGGCGCAGGCGGAAGCGGCCCGTGACGCGCTGCGGGAGGAGAGCCGGCGCGCCAGCGAGCGCGAGGGGACGCTGCGCGCTCAGGTGGCGGAGCGGGCGCGGCTCGAGCGGGAGCGCGTGGCGGCGGCGCGGCGGGCGCAGGAATTGGAGCGGCGCGTCGCGGCGCGGCCCAGCGGTTACGACGCCGCGCGGCACGACGCCGTCCGGACCGAGCTGGCGCGGCTCGATCCTGTCGCCCTGCACGCGGCGGCGCTCGCGGCGCGGGCCGAGCGCGCCGAGGTCCTGGTGGGGGAGGCGGAGCTGGCGGAGAAGGCGTTGTCGAGTCGCGAATCTCTGGCGCGGCAGCTGGCGGACGCGGTCAAGGCCGAGGGGTTCTCGGAGGAGAAGTTCAAGACGGCGCGCGAGCGGCACGACCGCGCGACGCACGCGTTGCGCGCCGCGGAGTTGTCGGTCGCCGAAACGCGCGGCGAGCTGGTGGGGGCGGAGGCGGCGGTGCGGGAGGCCGAGCGGCGCGAGGGGGAGCGCGCGGCGCGCGAGCGCACCATCGCCGAGCGGAAGGCCGAGCTGCGGTTGCACCACGAGCTGGACCGGGCGTTCTCGGACCTGCGTGCCGACCTGAACGCCGCGATGCGGCCCGAGATCGGAGAGCTCGCCTCCACCTTCCTGGCCGATTTGACCGACGGCCGCTACGATGAAGTAGACCTCGACGAGGACTACCGCGTGGTCGTGCTCGACGACGGCGTCCCCAAGCCGGTGATCTCGGGCGGTGAGGAAGACGTCGCGAACCTGGTGCTGCGGCTCGCCATCTCGCAGATGATCGCCGAGCGGGCGGGGCAGCCGCTGTCGTTGCTCGTGCTGGACGAGATCTTCGGCTCGCTCGACGAAACGCGACGCCAGCATGTGCTCGCGCTGTTGCGCCGTCTGGGCGACCGCTTCCCACAGGTCATCCTGATCACGCACATCGAGCAGGTGCGGGACGGGTTGGACCGCGTGATTCGTGTCGCGTACGACGCCGCGGCGGGAGCGAGCGTGGTGAAAGACGACACCGCCATCCTGGGAGGAGGGACCGCCGATGCGGGCGTGGCTGCCTGAGACGCGCGTCGCCGGCCCGGAGCAGGCGACCGAGCGCGACATCGAGGGCCTGAATCGCGTGTTCGCGGAGGCGTTCACCGACCGCTACCGCCGCGACGGCCTCGTCGGCGTTCGCGTCCCGCAGCTGAACCCCGCAGTATGGCGCTACGCGCTGCTGGGCGCCGGTGAGGGCGCGATGCTGTGGCGCGACGAGCACGACGAGGTCGCCGCGTTCAACGTCGCGCACCGCTCGGGCTCGGAGGGGTGGATGGGCCCCCTCGCGGTGCGCCCCGACCGTCAGGGAACCGGGGTGGGGAAGACCGTCGTGCGGACCGCCGCCGACTGGTTGATCGACCGCGGCGTGACGACCCTCGGTCTCGAGACGATGCCCCGCACCCCCGAGAACATCGGCTTTTACGCGCGGCTCGGCTTTGTGCCGGGTCACCTCACCGTCACGCTCACGAACGAGATCGCCACCCGCGGCCATCCGGCGCCGACGCTGCTCTCGCACAGTGCGGGGGCGGAGAAGGACGCCGCGCTCGCGGCGGCCCGTAACCTGGCGAGCGCGTTGGTCCCGGGCTGCGACTTCTCCCGCGAAATGTTGCTCACCGCCGAGCTGGGACTCGGGGACACGTCGCTCGTCGAGGGTCACGAGGGCCTCGACGCCATGGCGCTGTGGCACTCGGCGCCCCTCGCCGACACGCGCGCGCGAGATGAAGTCCGCGTCCTGAAGCTCGCCGCGCGGAGCGAGGCCGCGTTCGAGGCCGCTATCGCCGCGGTGGAGGCCGCGGCCGCCAAGGCGGGCATCCGCCGCGTCGCCGTGCGCTGTCAGACGAGTTTCGCCGACGCATTCCGCCGGCTCATCGCGCGCGGCTACCGCGTCCGCTGGACCGATCTGCGCATGAGCTACGAGGGCTACGCTGAACGCCACCCCGCCGGAGGCGTGCTCTTCTCCAACTGGGAGATATGACCGCCGGGTTGATCATCTTTGCGGCGACCTACGTCCTGATCGCCGTCCAGCGCCTGCCGTTCGTTCATCTCAATCGTCCCGCCGCCAGCTTGCTCGGCGCGGTCGCCATGGTCGTGTCCGGCGTCCTGTCGCTGCCGCAGGCCTACGGCGCGGTCGACTTCGACGTCCTCGTCTTCCTGCTGGGCCTGATGCTCGTCGTCGGCTACCTCGAGGTCGGCGGCTTTTTCGAGTGGGCGGCCGAGTGGCTGCTGCGCCGCGCGCGTACGCCCGATCGGCTGCTGCTCGGCGTGGTCGTGGGGGGGGGGCTGCTGTCCGCGTTCTTCGTGAACGACACCATCTGCCTGATGGTGACGCCGGTCTTGCTCGCCGCGCTGGGCCCCTTACGAGTCCGTCCGACGCCCTACCTCATCGGTCTCGCGATGGGCGCCAATGTGGGCTCCGTGCTGTCGATCACGGGCAATCCGCAGAACATGCTCGTCGGGATCTGGAGCGGCGCGTCGTTCGGCGGGTTCCTCGTGCGCATGCTGCCCGTCGCGCTGGGCGGACTCGCGCTCACGTACGGCTACCTGCGCTGGGCGTTCCGCGCCGACCTGGGCGAGCCGTTCCGGGAAGTCCTCGCGACCGTGCCGGTCTCCCTCGACCGGCCCCTGGTGGTGAAGGGGCTCGCGATGTTCGGCGTCGCGGTGGTCGCCTGGCTGGCCGGCGGATCGCTGCCGCTCGTCGCCATCACCGTGGGCGCCCTGATGGTCGCGATCGCGCAGCGCGACCCGGCCTACGCGATCGACCGCATCGAGTGGGGACTGCTGCTGTTCTTCGCATCTTTGTTCGTCGTGATGCGGGGGCTGGAGCAGACCGGCGCGGTGGCGTGGATCGACGCGCACGCCGTCGCCCTGGCGCAGGGGAGTTCGGCGTGGGGAGGCGCCACCGCCGTGAGCGGGGTGATGCTCGTGCTCTCGAATCTCATCTCGAACGTCCCGGCCGTGCTGCTCTGGCGCAACACGGTTCCGACGCTCTCCAACCCCGACCTCACGTGGCGGATCGTCGCGATGAGCTCGACGTTCGCCGGGAACCTGCTCTTGATCGGATCGATGGCGAACCTGATCGTGGCGGAGCGCGCGGAGGCGCGGGGCGTGCGGATCGGGTTCGTCGAGTATGCGCGCGTGGGAGTACCCGTCACGCTGCTGACGCTGGCGTGGGGCATCGCGGTGCTCGTGGTGCTGCGGTGAGCCGGCGGCGTCGCGCCGGTTAGGCCCTCGCCGGTCGAGCGGCTTGCGTCTCGGACGTTCCCGTCACGTAGACCACCAACCCGAGGCCGACCACGTCAGTCGCGTGCGGCGTGCCCGGCGGCAGGTCGAGCCGGTCACCCGGGCCGAGCTCGAACGTGGCGCCCTCGACCATGACCCGCAGGAAACCCGACAACACCCAGCGGGTCTCGGAAAAGTCATGCGCGTGCGTGGCGACGTGCGTGCCGGGGATATCCGACCACCAGGCGGTGACCATTCCTTCCTCCTCGAGCGCGCGCCGCAGCGTGGAGAGTTGCAGCGGGCCCACGCGCGGATCCCAGGCCGTGACGTTGAGCATTACGAGCGGACGCTGGGCGCGCCGACGAGGATGCGGCGCGCGAACAGGACCATCGCACCCGCGTAGAGCAGATGCACGTATCCCGTCGGGACCTGCGCGACGAACACGAGCAGAACCCATGCGACGAGCAGGACGATCGCGGTGATGAGCGTCACGTTCATGGCTGTTGACGTTTCGAGTCCAGGACGTATTCTAGTGCTCAGGAGCGGGGAGTCAAATTATTGAGCCAACAGCTCGATCGTGGACCCAGATACTGCGGCCCATGTCATGCCCCCTCGTGGGGAAGACAGAATTCGTGGTGAGGGACCTGTCATTACTTTCGGGCTTCAATAATCCTCCTCGCTCCTGCTCTACCAACCGGCCGGCCCGGGTTACACCGGTGACCGGCCGGTTGTGCGTTAGCGCGCCACCAGCAGATCCTTCGCTCGCGCGCGTGCCGCGCGCTCGCTCAGGATGACACGTCGCGGCGCGTTTTGACGGGGAAAAGAAGGGTGGGGGGTGGTACCCATTCTTCTTGTTCAAGCGAGCGAACGGCCTTGTCATCCTGAGCGCCGCAGGCGCGAAGGATCTGCTTTCGGCGCCGCGCCCCGGACCGTTTCCCAGAAGTATCTCAGCGCCAGGAGTTTCTTCGCCCCTGTCGCGTACCCGATCCCCAGCACCACGATCCACACCGCGTACGCCACGGCGACCTCTTGGCGCAGGTGCGGCGCGGAGAACTGCACGACCCACAGGACGAACAGCGCGGTCGCGTCGAGCCAGTCGAACTCCATGTTCGCGAGCAGCATGACGCCGAGCGCGGTCTGGAGCAGCGTGAGCACGATCTCGATGCGCTGTCCGGCATCGAATGCAAAATCCGCCCACGCCCCGTGATGGTGCAGATGGGAGAAGCCGTACACCAGCGGGATCATGGCGGCGAGGATCGTCCACTGGTTGATGTTGCTCGACACGATGTTCATCAGCGCCATCGGCGCCTGGGTAACGCGGCGCGCCCATGTGAACGTCGAGACGAACTCCGGGAACTCCGACAGAAACGGCGCGACCCACTGGACGAGGAAGAATTGGCTGATGCCGATCAGCCCGGCCAACGCGATCATCGACGTGAGGAACGGATGCGCGGTCACATACAACAGCAGCCCCCCGACCGCGAACAGCCCCCCGATCGCCGCCTGCCGGCGCCATCCCCGCTGGCGGTAGGCCCAGCGCGACACCGCGGGCGCGTCGGCCAAAGATTCCGCGGCCTTGGGGGGGTTGCGCGTCAGGATCCAGAGGTACAGGACGTACAGCGCGATCAGCACGACCGCGTCCACCCAGCCGATGCGCTGCCGCCACAGGATGACGAGGAAATAGAGGAGCGGCGGGACCAGGCCGACCACTTCGACCGCGTGCTCGCGCTCGAGCTGGATGGCGGGCAGGCGCGCGGCCGCATCGCGTCTCCCCGAGAAGGCGAACACGAAGTAGATCATCGGCCAGCCGAGACCGAGCAGCAGGCGGATCGCGCCGGTGAGGTTCGCGATCGCGAGATGCGCGCGCTCCGGATCTTTTCCCGCCTCCCAGGCGATCACCGCCTCGACGGCGAACTCGGGGAGCGTCTGCAGCCAGGCGAGGATGGCGAGCGCGAGGCCCTGAGAGATCAGGAATTGCGCGGCTTCCGCGCCCCAGGCCACGAGAAACGCCGAGACCAGGATGCTGGGGAAGGTCCACAGCGCCGACAGCGCCGAGCCTCCCGCCTGGATCGCGGCCGCGAGTAGCTTTAGGAGTCGCACGGGAGCCCAACTTAGTCTGGCCGGGGAGGTGGAACAAGCGATGCCGCGTTGCGTCGTCACGCGCCGGGTGCACTTCAACGCCGCCCACCGCCTCTACAATCCGCGCTTCCCGGACGCGGAGAACGACCGGATCTTCGGGGTGTGCAACAACCCGAACTTCCACGGGCATAACTACAATCTCGACGTGTCGGTGGAGGGCGAGATCGATCCCGCCACGGGCTACGTGCTCGACATCAATCGCCTGAAGGAGATCTTGACCGAGCAGTTGGTGCGGCACCTCGATCACAAGAACCTGAACCTCGACGTCCCATGGTTCCGCGAATTGATCCCCACGGCGGAGAACATCGCCGTCGTGTGCTGGCGCGTGCTCGAGCCGGCGCTCAAGCCGACGCGTTTGGCGCACATCCGTCTGTGGGAGACGGAGCGTAACTACGTGGACTACACCGGGACCTGATCATGGAGCACAGCTTGCACAACGCGCGCACGGAGCCGACAGCGACACGTAGAGCGTTCGACACGCTGGTGCACGAAATGCTCGAGCAGCTCGGTGAGGACCCGAAGCGCGAAGGGCTCCAGAACACGCCCGCCCGCGTCGAAGCCTCGCTCAAGTGGCTGACGCGCGGCTACCAGATGAGCGTCCAGGACGTGATCGGCGACGCCATCTTTCACGAGAAGCACGAGAACATGATCTGCGTGCGCGACATCGAGATCTACTCGATGTGCGAGCACCACATGCTGCCTTTCTTTGGGAGGGCGCACGTCGCGTATCTGCCCGACGGCAAGATCGTCGGGCTCTCGAAGATCCCGCGCGTGGTCGAGGTCTTCGCCCGGCGGCTGCAGGTCCAGGAGCGGCTCACCGACCAGATCGCCGAGGCGCTGTGCGCGGTGTTGAAGCCGCTTGGGGTCGGCGTGGTCATCGAGGCCTACCACCTCTGCATGATGATGCGCGGCGTCGAGAAGCAGAACTCGAAGACCGTCACGAGCGCGTTGCGCGGCGCCTTCCGCGACGACGCCAAGACGCGCGACGAGTTCCTGCGCCTGGTGCACGGCGGTAACGGGCTGGCGTGACGGCACCGGGGCTCGTCGGGAAGCTGGCGCTCGTCACGGGTGCGTCGCGCGGCATCGGCCTCGCCGTCGCGGACGAGCTGCGCGCCGCCGGCGCGCACGTCATCCGCCTGGCGCGCAGCCTGCACGACGCGTCGGGCGACCGCCTCACCGACCTGCAATGCGACGTCACGCGTCCGGACGATGTCGACCGCGCCGTGGGTCGCGTGGTCGGTGAGCTGGGCGTGCCCGACATCGTCGTGAACAACGCCGGGATCTTCATGATCAAGCCGCTCACGGACACGACGCCGGCCGACTTCACCGCGACCCTCGCCACCAACCTGACGGGGCCGTACCTGGTGGCGCGCGCGCTCGTGCCGCGCATGGTCGAGCGTGGCAGGGGGCACCTGATCACGATCGGCTCGATCTCCGACTACATCGGATTCCCGGGGTCCACCGCGTACGCCGCGAGCAAGTTCGGGCTGCGCGGGATGCACGAGGTGATCCGCGCGGAGACGGCGAAGTCGGGCGTGCGCACGACGCTGATCTCCCCCGGGCCCGTCGACACCGACATCTGGGACGATGTGAGACCTGACGAGAAACCCGGGTTCACGAAGCGCAAGGACATGATGCGCGCGGAAGACGTGGCGGAGGCCGTGCTGTTCGCGGCCACGCGGCCCGAGCGCGTCGCGATCACGGAGATCCGGCTGCTGCCCACGGTTTACTCGCCAAGGAACTGAGCGAATGCGGAATGCGGAATGCGGAGTGCGGAGTTTCAGGGGTGGCGTCGAACCGTCCTGTGGGGTTCGACACTCAGGCGGACATTCCGCATTCCACACTCCGCATTCCGCACTTCTCGCCATCCTCACCGCGGCTCCACTCGCTACCGTCACTGCCCAAGCGATCCCCGCTCTCCCCGACTCCAGCGGCTGGGGCGTGCACGTTCTGGCGATCGCGCGGGCGCCCGACAGTGCGATTTGGGTGGGGACGTACGGCGAAGGCATTTTCGTGCTACGGCGGGGCGTGGGAAGTGGGGCGTGGGAGCGCATCCGTTCCTCATCCGACACTTCGAAGCACTCGATCTCGTGGGATTTCGTGCATGCGTTCGCGTTCGGGCCGCGCGGGCAGGTGTGGTACGGCACGGTAGGGAATGGCTGGGGCCTCTCGACCGACGGTGGCAAGACCTGGAAGAACTGGGAGTTTCGTCAGCTCGGCCCCGAATGGCAGTACGTAGCGCCTGGTGGGATCGTGACGCACGGAGACACCACGTACATCGCGACTGCGGATGGCATCAAGCTGACGTGGGATGACGGAGCGACGTGGCGCGTGATTACGGATTCGATCGGGGCGACGACGGCGAAGGATTCAGTGTGGGGGCGCGTCGAGAACCAGTACGTTCGGGGGATGGTGGGCCTTGGAGACGCTACCCTGTTGATCGAGACCCTGCGCGGGCGCGCTGCGTCGTCCGACGGCGGACGCACCTGGCATCGGCAGCGGGTACGACGTGACATCATCGTTGACAACTTCTTTGAGTTGTCGGATCACCGCATCCCGTTGGACCGGGCTACCGTTCCAATTGGGCACGTCGAGCCCCCGAAGCACACCTGGTTCCGCCGCCCCATCGCGCTCACGGACCAGCCCTACATCGACCAGACCTACCGCTTCGGCTCGACGATGGGCGGCAACTTTCAGCCGCACCAGGGAGTCGAGTTCAACAACGCGGATGGCACGCCGGTGCACGCGATCGGCGACGGTGTCGTGGTGCACGCGGGGCCGGCGGAGCAGGGGGCGCTTACGGTTGCTATTCGTCACGACAGGCGCCTTTCGTTAACCCCGGGGCATGGCCCCGGGGTTAACCCACCCTTGCGGGTGTTCTCGGTCTATTACCACAACTCGCGCCTGCTTGCGCATGTTGGGGACCGCGTCAAAGCGGGCGACGTCATCGCGCTCGTCGGCAACACGGGCCGAGCCACGAACGACCACCTGCATCTCGAGGTGCACGCCTCGCCCTTCGATTCCACTCGACTCATCGTCGACCCCGCGGTGCGGTACCCGCCCTACAACACGAACCCCGAATTGTGGATCGACCCGCTCCCGGGGACCGGGTTGGTGGCGGGGCAGGTGTGGGACTCCGCCGGCAAGCCCGCGTACCAGGCCCGGATCTACGGTCTGGTGAAGCCTGAGCCGGTGGAAACGCCGTTCTCTTTCATCGAGACCTACGGCCCGCGCAATCATTCCGACCCGGTCTATCAGGAGCACTTCGCGATCTCCGACGTCCCGCCGGGAGAGTATGTTTTGGGCGTCGAGATCGAGGGGAAGCGCGTGTTCCGGCGTGTGAAGGTCGAGGCCGGCAAGCTTACTTGGGTCGAGTTCCGGCCAGACTAGACCACGCCCCACGCCCCACTCACTGCTTTCATGCACATTGAGTTAACCGAGATGCTGCGCTGCCCCGAGCCGCACCGCGAAGACGCGATGGTGCTCTCGACGGGCGAGATGGTGGGCCGGATGGTGCGATCCGGGCTCATCGGGTGCTCGGTGTGTCGGAAAGAGTTCCTGATCACGAACGGGATCGTCGACTTCGTCGGAAGCGCGGAACAGGGTCCCGTCACCCCGGGGCATCGCCCCGGGGTCAGCCGCGACACGATCAGCTCGGCTGACCCCGGGCCGGCGGCCCGGGGTGAACCGGGTCCCCGGCCGCCGCTCCCCTCTCCCGTCGATCTCCAAGCCCTCCTCGAACTCTCCGGCCCAGGCGGATTCGTCGTGCTGCTCGGTGACGCGGCGCGCCACGCCGCGGGACTCGCTGGATTGATGGCGGGGATTCACTTCATCGGCGTCAACGCTCCACGCGACGTGGGAGAGCTGCCAGTGCTCTCGCTGCTGCGTACGGAGAGCGTCATCCCGCTGCGTCAAGCGATCGCGCGCGGCGTCGTGGTGGGGAGGGATGTCGCCAACTCACCGTGGCTCGTCGAGGCGCACCGCATCCTGCTGCGGGGCCGGCGCTTTGTCGCGCTACAGGAAAAGGCCGAGCTTCCGATCGGCTTGGAAAAGCTCGCGGTGGCGAAAGGGTTGTGGGTCGGCGAAAAGAAGTAGCGGCTAGACCCGGAAGGTGACGAACACCACACCACCCAGCGCCATAAACGCATACCAGACGCGGGGTGGAATCCGCGGGGCCGTGGCGGGGAGGCGCGACAGGGTCGCGGTGACTGACGCCCCCAGGAACGCCGCCGCGAACACCCAGTGCTGATACAGCTCCGAGCGCATCGCTGCGGGGTCCATCGCCATCATGGTGTGCCGATGCGACGGCCGGTGAATCACGAAGATCACGGCGACGGCGGCGAGGGCCACCGGGGCGACCCAGCGCAGATAGGGCGTGGCGGGATGCCCCGGGCGGCGGCGGATGAACCACTCGGTCAGCGCCGGCACCACGACGCACAGCGCCGAGATCTTATGCTGCAGCGTGTGCGGCGAGCTGAGGTCCGCCCACCACGACTTGGGGGCGGCGTTGGGCGAGAGCAAGTGCACGATCGGTGTCCACCACACGTTGCCGTCCATCGGTGGCGTCCAGGACTCGTTCGAGCCCATCACGATCCAGCCGAGGAACAAGGCGAACCCGAGCCACACGTGCTGGCGCCACGCCGGGCTGTCGGGGCGGTCCACGAACAGCGCGCCCATGCCCGCCACGGTGATCAGCGTGGCGCCGATGTAGGTGTGGACCGCCTCGTCGTAGGAGAGGGCGATCATCCTTCGATTGCCGCGGCGATGGCGTCGTCGGCAGCGTAGGCGTGGTCGATGATGTCCTTGTAGCGTTTCTCGACCACGCGGCGCTTCACCTTGAGGGTGGGCGTCAGCTCGCCCGCCTCGATCGTGAAATCGCTCTCGATCAAGATCACCTTCTTCGGCATCTCGAACTTCGCCAGGTCGCGCAGCGATCCCATCACCTCGCGCTCCATCTTGGCGTGCACGTCGGGGAGCGCGATCAGCTGCGCGCGCGATCCGTAGCTCAGATTCCGCTCCTTGGCCCAGCGATCGAGGTTGTCGTAGTTCGGGACGACGAGAATGATCGGATACTTGCGGCGATCGCCGTACAGGACGGCGTTGACGACGAACTTGTTTCGCTTCACCATCGCTTCGATCGGCTGCGGCGCGATGTACTTGCCGCCCGCCGTCTTGAGCAGCTCCTTCTTGCGATCGGTGATCTTCAGGTACCCGTCCGCATCGATCTCGCCGATGTCCCCCGTGTGCAGCCACCCCTCGGCGTCCACCGTCTCGCGCGTCGCATCGGGCAGCTTGTAGTAGCCCTTCATGATGTTCGGGCCGCGCGCAAAGATCTCGCCGTCGGGCGCGATCTTCAACTCCACCCCGGGGATCGCTTTCCCCACGGTGCCGAGCTTGATACGGTCCAGGAGATTGAGCGTCAGCACCGGAGACGACTCGGTGAGCCCGTAACCCTCGATCACGGGGAGCCCGGCCGAGTAGAAGAACTTCGCGATGTCGGCCGAGAGCGGCGCGGCACCGGACACGAAAAACCGGACCTTCCCGCCGGTGCGCGCCTGCAACTTCGAGAAGACGAGCTTGTCGGCGACCTTCTTCTTGAATGACAGCCCGCCGGGAACCGGCAGGCCGGCCAGCACGTGCGTCGCCCAGTCTTCGCCGGCGCGCTTCGCCCAGAAGAAAATCGCGCGCTTCACGGCGCCCCCCGAGAGCGCGTTCTCGAGCACCCGCGCATACACCTTCTCGTACAGCCGCGGCACCGACAGCACGACGCTGGGCTGCACCTCCTGCAGGTTCGCCGCGACCGTGTCGAAGGACTCGGCGTAGTTGATCAGCACACCGGCTTGGAACAGCGTGTAATCCACCATCCGCTCGTAGCTGTGCGACAGCGGCAGCATGGACAGGCAGGCATCTCCAGCGCCGACGGGAATGATCTGCAGCACCGCCTGGACGTTGGACCAGATGTTGTGGTGGGACAGCATCACGCCCTTCGGGTCCCCCGTCGTCCCCGACGTGTAGATCAGCGTCGCGAGGTCGTCGGGTGGCACCGCCAGCGCCTCACGCTTCCAGTCCGGGTACTTGCCGATCGCCGCTCGACCTTTCGCCTCGAGCTCAGCCAGGGTGAGCACGCCGTCCCGCTGCACCGACCCATCGAACGCGATCACGTGCTGCAAGGCGGGAAGCCCGCTCCGGACCTCCAGGACCTTGGCGACCTGGGCGTCCGTCGAGCAGCACACCGCCACGGCCTCGGAGTCGCGCAGGATGTACTCGGTCTGTTTCGCGGTGAGGGTGGGATAGATGGGGACGTCGGCGGCGCGGGCGGTGAGGCAGGCGTAGTCGGTCAGGGCCCATTCGGGTCGGTTCTCCGATACGATGCCGACGCGATCCCCGGCGCGCACGCCCAGCTCCCGCAACCCCAGCGAGATCGCCTGCACGCGCTGGGAGGTCTCGCGATGCGTGATCGGAATCCACGCGCCGCCGACCTTCGATCGGAACGCGAAAGGGAGGTTGGCGTGGCGGTCGACCGTGGTAAAGAACAACTGGTTGAGTGTGCCCTTGTTCATGGTCTGCTCATGGCCGGAACTCCACGACGAAGCGCACCGGGCTGCCCGGCACGTCGGTGCCGTTGGGCCGCCGGACCGCGGCGCTGACGACGACCGAATCAGGGAGCGGCCCCGGCTCGAACCGTAGCCGCTTGAACGCGATGCCGTTCGCGTCCGTTTGGACGGGCGTCTTGGGGAGTAATGTGACGGTCGAGTCGGCCGCTGGATAGATGGCCATCGTATACTCGACCGAGCGGCCGGGCGCGCCGCTCGTTCCCGCCCAGGCTTTCACCATCAAGGAATCGGAGAGCGTATCGGGCGTCGACACGATCATCGTGTCCCGGATCGGCCCCGCCGCGCTGGCCGAGTCGAGCCGTGCCAGGACGAACACGTTCTCGGGGTTGGACCGCAGGCCGGCGAAGCGCGCCTGCAGCCGTCCCGTCCCGACGGCCTTCGCGAGCGTGACGCCGGTCGCGCTGTCCACCACCGTGACGATCGCGGTGTCGAGCGAGCTCCAGTACACCTGGGCGGCCACCGAATCGCCGCGACCGTCCAAGGCTCGGGCCTGGGGGTGCAGCGTGTCGCCGACCTCGAGGCGGCCGCTGTCGGGGAAAAACACCTCGAGCGCGACCACCTCATTGAGATCCGTGCCGAGCTGTCCGCAGGCAGCGGCCGCCGCCAGAGCGAGCAGGAGCGCGATCGCCCTCAGGCGCCGCCCCCCCCCCCGTCCGGGGAAGGCGACGGCGTCAGGCCCGCGCCGAGATCGCGCAGGGCGTCGGTGGCGTGCGCGACCCACTTCTGGCCGTCGGGTCCCTTGGGGGGATTGGCGAGGAAGGCCTTGAGGTGCTGCGCCGCGCCGTCGGGGTCGCCCCGCTTCAGCAGCAGGAAGGCGAGCCCGTAATGCGCGCCGGCGAGTCCGGTGTCGAGCTCGAGCGCGCGGCGATAGTGGCGGATCGCTTCGTCGTAGCGCCGCGTCTTGGTGAACGCGATCGCCATGTTCTGGAGGATGCGGGCGTCGTTGGGGTGATCGCGTAGCGCCAAGCGGTACGACGTGAGCGCCGCGTCGTAGTCGCCCTGCCGCTCGAGCGCCAGCGCCTCATTCAAATAGTCGAGGCGCTGCGGGCTGAGGTCGTCCGGGGACGTGCCGCTGAACAGACGGCGCCAGAAACCCATGGGGCGAAAATAGCTTGCGGCCTCGGACGTTGGCAATGTAGCTTCCCGCACGATGCCCTCCGTTCCGCCCAAACCGAGCTTCGGTGCCCGCGCCGGCCGCAAGACGCCGCGCGGCGTCCTCGAGGTGGACTGGCCGTTCTTCGGCGAGCTGTGCCGGGCCCTGGCGCTGAAGATCTTCCGCGAGTACGACCCCGAGGTGGTGATTGGGATCGCGAAGGCGGGTGTGATTCCCGGCGCGGTCGTGGCGAGCATCCTGCAGCGGGACTTCGCGTCGATCGCCATCACGCGCAACGCGCCCGGCGCGACGCCGACGGTGATTGCGGGGCCGCCGCGCATCGTCACGGGGAAACGCGTGCTGATCGTGGACGAGACGTGCGAGTCCGGCAGTACCATGAAGCTCGCCCTCGCCGCGGTGCGGGAGCTGAAGCCCGCGGCGGTCAAGACGGCGGTGTCGTTCAAGACGGGCAGTTACAAGCCCGACTTCCACGCGCTGGAGAACGAGAACTTCATCATCCTCCCCTGGGACCGTGAGGTCATCATCGGAGGCGAGATCGTGGTGCGGCCCGACTACGCCGAGAAGCTGAGAGAACTCGGGCCTTGAAGGATCGTCTGGCGGCCGCGCTCAAGGCCTCGCGCGCCGACTACACCGAAATCCGCGTCGAACGCACCTGGAGCTCCGCCGTGACCTTCCGCGGGCGGCGGCTCGAGACCGCCACGGTCAGCGAAGACCAGGGCGGGTTTGTTCGCGCCCTGAACCACGGCTGCGGCTGGGGGATCGCGTCGTTTACGTCGCTCGACGCGCTGCCGGCGATGGTGGCGCGGGCCGACCAGCTGTCGCGCGCCGTCCGGCTCGAACGCCCGATCCGCCTCGCCGCGACCACGCCCCAGGTGGCCGACGCGACGCTCGATCTGGACGGCGACGTCCGCGGCATCTCCCTCGCCGACAAGAAGCGGCTGATCGAAGCGTACAACGGCGCCATGCTCGCCGTCTCGGACGCGGTGGTGGACACACAGGCGATCTACCGCGACGAGGTGAGCGAGGTCTGGTACGTGAACTCCGAAGGGACGGTCCTCGCCCAGCTGCGCCCCGAGGTCTCGATCTCCGGGACCGCGATCGCCCGCCGCGACGGCACGATCGAGAAGGGACTCGAGTCGATCGGCCTGCGCAAAGGCTGGCGCAGCGTTCACGGACTCGAGGACCGCTTCCGCGTCGTCGCCCAGCGCGCGGTCGACCTGCTCGACGCCCCGCGCGTGCACGGCGGCGCCTATCCGGTGATCCTGGACAACGAGCTCGCGGGGGTCTTCGTCCACGAAGCCTTCGGCCATCTCTCGGAGGCGGACTTCGTCTACGAAAACCCGCAGGCGCGCGAGATGATGACGATCGGTCGCCGCTTCGGGAAGCCGGTCTTGAACGTGGGAGACAACGGCGCGGCGGCGGGCCTCAGGGGCACGCTCCCCTTCGATGACGAGGGCACGCCCACGCAGGATACGCCGCTCATCACTGAGGGCATGCTCGTCGGCCGGTTGCACTCCCGCGAGACCGCGGCGGCGCTGGGCGAACGTCCGACCGGCAATGCCCGCGCGATCTCGTTCCGGCACCCGCCCATTGTGCGCATGACCAACACGTACATCGCCCCGGGCCCCGCGGACCGTACGTTCGCCGACCTCATCAAGGATGTGAAGCTCGGCGTGTACGCCTGCGGCGCGTTCGGCGGGCAGACGCTGCTCGAGAACTTCTCGTTCACCGCCGCGTGGGGCCACATGATTCGCGACGGTCACGTGGCGGAGCTGGTCAAGGACGTGGTGCTGGCGGGGAACCTGTTCCAGACGCTCGACCGCATCGACCACATCGCCGGAGACTTCACGTGGAACCAGATGGGCGGCGGGTGCGGCAAGGGCGGGCAGGTGCCCCTGCCGGTCACTGAGGGCGCACCGCACGTGCGTATCGAGGAGATCCTGGTCGGAGGCGACGTGGGCCAGGTATGATCGACCGGCTGCTCGACGCCGCCCGGTCGCTCGGCGGCGCCGATGCCTTATGGCGCCGGGAAGAACGCACCTCGATCGCGTTCGAGTCGGGCCGCCTCAAGACCGCGGCGGTGACCGAGGAGGCGGGCGTCAACGTCCGCGTCGTGGCCGGCGGCCGCATGGGCGTCGCGGGGACCACGGCGGCGACGCCGGATCTGGCGGCGCTGCTGGATCGCGCCCGCGCATCGGCCGACCTGGGAGAGGCGCTCGATCTCGCCTTTCCCCCCACATCCCGACTCCCCCACGTCCCCACGTTTTTCGACCGCGCCGCCAACGCCTCGCTCGACCAGCTGATCGGGATGGGCCGGGGCCTGGTCGAGCGGCTCGCCCGTGAGGGATGCCAGGTCAACGTCGCCATCGAGCGCGAGGTGGGAGAGACCGCGGTCGGGAACACCGCCGGGGCGCGGGGTGGCTACCCGGCGACCGGCGTGGGCGTGACGGTGGAGGTGATTCGGATCGCCGCGGATGACGTGCTCATGATCTACGACCAGTACGTGGGCGGCGACCTCCCCACGGATGGCGATCTCGAGGCGTTGGTGCGATCGATCGAGACGCGGCTCGAGCCGGCGCTCACCGTCGCGTCGCCTCCGGAGGGCGCGCTGCCCGTGGTGTTCACGCCGGCGGGCCTCGCGGCCGTCATCCTCCCGCTCGAGCAGGCGCTCTCGGGTAAGACGGTGCTGCAGGGCAGCTCGCCCCTGGCCGCCCGGGTCGGGGCGGAAGTGTTCGACGCGCGGCTCTCGATCACCGACGATCCGCTCGCGGCGGACGGGCCGGCGTCGCGTCCGCTCGACGACGAATGCGTCCCGTCGGCCGCCACGCTGCTGGTCGAGCGCGGCATCGTGCGCGGCTTCGTGTACGACCTCGAGACCGCTGCCCGGGCCCAGGTGCGCAGTACCGGCCACGGGCGGCGCGGGATCTTCGGGAAGCCGCAGATCCGGTATACGAATTTGATCGTGGGGTCCGGACCGGATGACGTAGGGGCGCGGCATGCTGCGCCCCTACGCGCGCCCCTACAATTGGCGGGCGGCCTGGTAAGCGACATTCAGGATGGACTGATCGTCGACGACCTGATCGGTGTGGGACAGGGCAACGTGATCGGGGGAGGTTTCAGCCACCCGGTGGGACTCGCCTACCGCGTGCAACGCGGGGAGATCACCGGCCGCGTGAAGGATGCCGCCGTGGCCGGAAACGTCTACGAGCTGCTCAAACGCGTCGCCGGGTTCGGGAACGACGGCCGGTGGCTGGGCTCACGCTGGTCGCCGTCGCTGCGGCTCGACGGGGTCAGCGTGGCGCGCCGCTGAGCGCCTCCTCGTAGGTCCGTCCCTCCGTCATCCCCTCGTACACGCGCTGCAGCACGTCGGGCGTCGCCGACAGGAAGCGACAGCGTGCGTCGCCGCGGCAGCGGCACTCGACCTCCATCACGGAGACGGGCTCGCCCGAGAGGCGTCCCAGGAAATCGGCCAGCATCCCCGCCGAAAAGAAGCACATCGGTGTTTGCGATGTGCCGGGGTCCGCTTCGATCCAATCGCTCGAGTCCAACGCGAGCGCACCCGTTCCCACCGGACTCATCGTCAGCGTGCCCCAACCGCCGCTCGTGAAGAACGCGGACAGCGTTTCGGCGAACAGGTTCGCATCGAGGTCCGTCGGGTCATGGTCGGCGGCGAAAGCTCGGTACAGGCCTTCGCCGGCGGCGTACCCCGCCTCCTGCAGGATGGCGATGGCCTGATCGGGGGCTCGGCTCATCAGACTGGCGTGGAGCTGGCGAACGACCGGAGGTAGCATATGGGAGGCCAACTTAGGCTTTGGAGCGTATGCGGCGCAAGAGTTCTGCCTCGTCGATCTGCTCGACGCCGAGTGCCTTCGCCTTCTCCGCCTTCGACCCGGCGTCGGCGCCGACGACCAGCGCCGTGGTCTTCGTCGACACGCTGTCGGTCACGTGCCCGCCCGCTGCCTCGATCAGCTCTTTCGCTCTCGGTCGGGACAGCGTCGGGAGCGTGCCGGTGATGACGTAGGTCTGTCCCGCGAGCGGCCCGCGGCTCGTGGCGGCGACCGGCTCTTTCATGGTCAGGCCAAGTTTCTCCAGGCGTTCGATCAACTTGTGGTTGCGCGGCTCGGCGAAGAATCCCGCCACCGCCTCCGCGATCGCGGGTCCGATCCCGCGGATCTCGTTGATCTCCTCCGCGGAGGCCTTGGCCAGCGCCTTCATAGTGCCGAAGTGGCGGGCGAGGAGCTTCGCACCCTGCGCGCCGACGTGGCGGATGCCGAGCGCGAACAGGAGGACGGAGAGCGGTTGCCGCTGCGAGGCCTGAATCGCATCCACCAACTGCTGGGCCGATTTCTCCGCGAAGCCGTCGAGGGTGAGGAGCTGCATCGTGGTGAGCTCATACAAGTCCGCCACATCGGCGATCAGCTTGGCGTCGAGCAGCGCCCCGACCCGCTCGTAGCCCAGGCCGCGGACGTCCATCGCGCCGCGCGCCGCGAAATGCACGATTCCCTCCTTCACCCGCGCCGGGCACGACACGTTGGGGCAATACGTCATCACCTCGTCTTGCGGGTGCTCGACCTTCGAGCCGCAGCTCGGGCACTTCTCCGGCATGCGGAACTTCTTTTCCTCTCCCGTGCGCCGGTCACGCACGGGACCGAGCACTTGGGGAATGACTTCTCCCGCGCGAGTCACCTCGACCCAGTCGCCGATCCTGATGTCCTTCGCCTCGACCAGCGCGGCGTTGTGCAGCGTGGCCGTCGACACGGTGACGCCACCGATCTCCACGGGCTCGAGCACGGCGTAGGGGTTGAGCGCGCCGGTGCGGCCCACGTTGATGCGGATATCGAGCAGCCGGGTGACCTGCACCTCGGGAGCGAACTTGCGGGCGATCGCCCAGCGCGGCTCGCGCTGCCCGCCGCGCGTCCCGAGCTCGGTGTGGAGGGCCAGCTTGTCCACCTTCACCACGACGCCATCCGCTCCGTAGTCGAGACTCGGGATCAGCTGCTCGAGCTTCGCGATCTCCTGGTTGGCCCGTTCGAGATTGGGGACGAGGACGTGGTTCGGCTCGACGGGGAACCCCCACTTGCCCAGCTGCTCGAGCAGGTCGTGCTGCGTCGAGAACGGCAGCTTCTGACCGGGCGCCTCGACGTGGAAGCAAAACACCCGCAGCCCGCGGGCGCGCGTGACCTTGGGATCGAGCTGGCGCAGGGCGCCCGCGGCGGCATTGCGGGGATTCGCGAACAGCGGCTCGCCGGCTTTCTCGCGCTCGGCGTTCACGCGCTCGAATTGGCTCTTCGAGAGGTAGACCTCGCCGCGCACTTCCATCTTCTTGGGCCAGTTCTTGCCCTGGAGCCGGAGCGGGAGGTCGAGTACCGTGCGGAGGTTCGGGGTGACGTCCTCCCCGATGATGCCGTTGCCGCGCGTGGCACCGGTCACGAGCAGGCCGGCTTCGTAGGTGAGACTCACCGCCGCGCCGTCGATCTTCACTTCCAGCGTGTAGCCGGCCTCCTTCACCTCCGGGACGAGCCGCGCGTTGCGCTCCTGCCACTCCGCCAGCTCTGCCTCCGTGAAGGCGTTAGCGAGAGAGAGCATCGGGACGAGATGGCGGTGTTTATGAAAGCCGTCGGCGGGCTCCGCGCCGATGCGCAGCGTCGGAGAATCGGGCGTGCGTAGCTCGGCGTGCTTGGCCTCGAGCTCCTGCAGCTCGCGGAACAGCCGGTCGTACTCGGCGTCCGATATCTCCGGCTTGTCGAGGATGTAGTAGGCGCGATTCGCCCGCTCGAGGATCCGCCGCAGCTCGGCGGCCCGTGCCGCCGCGCCTTTCACCGCCCCTTGGCTTCTTCCTGGATGACCGCCATGGCGACGCCGACGAGGCGATCGATCTCCTCGGCGCTCGCCTTGGGGAGGAGGGCCTCACCCCAGGCGCCTTCGCGCTGGCCGAACGTGTCGAGCAGGCGGCGCAGGAAGGCGAGCAGCGCCACGCGCTCAAGTTCCATGCGGTGGAGCTGGTCCCCGGTTTCCTGCTGACGTTGGGAGACCCGTTCGAAGCGGTGCGCGTTCCGCAGCGCCTGAGCGGTCAGCGACGCGACCACCTGCACGAACCGCACGTCGGCGTCGGAGAAGGTCGGGCCGTCCCGGAAGGTGCGCAGGAAAATCGCGCCGATGGCGACCGACCGCCACGTGATCGGCACCACCGTGATCGACTTCACGCGGCGGTTGATCATCTCGCCCTTCACGTGCTTCAGACTCGGGTCGTTCGCGGCGTCCGGGATGAAGACGGTCTCGCCGCTCTGCATCGCGCGCTTCAGCTCGGGGTAGCGCTCCAGGTCCACGACGTAGTTGCGGATCGTCGGATCTTCGTACGACGCGACCAGCCGCACCGACTTTCCACCCTTCTCGCCGAGAAAGATCGAGCAGCGGTCGAGCCCGAACGCCTCGCCCAGCTTGCGCGCGATCGCCTGGAGGATGTCGATGAAGTGGAGCGATCCCGACACCTCCTTGAGGATCTCGATGACGGCGAGGAGGTGCTTGCGTTCGTGCTCGAGCTCGGCGATTCGCGCGGCGAGCCGCTCCGCTTCCGCGTGGGTCAGGGCCGAGGAGATGGTCACGACTCAAATATAGACGTCAAGTTGCTGGGTCGCTGCCGGCAGGATAGCTTCGGTGCCCATGCGTACGCTCTCGCTCGCCGTCATCGCCGCCGTCCTCTCGCTCTCGTCCCCATATCGCATCGATCGGCTCGCGGCGCAGACGCCGTCCGCGGCCGCGCCCATCGGCCGCTACGACGTGATTCCCGAGCTGCCGGGGATGGGGCGCGCGCCCGACACCGCGGCGACGGCGGCGCGCCGTCGCGGCCTGCTGCAGCGCATCGGCCGTGGCGCCGTGCTCATTCCGGCCGGGCATGAGCGCGATCTCGAAAAGGACTACGTCCAGGACAACGACTTCCGGCAGTGGAACACGTTCTTTTACTTCACCGAGCTCGAGACGCAGGATGCCTGGCTGCTGATGACGGCCCGCGGGCGTGACTCGCTCGAAACGGTCCTGTTCCTGCCACCGCGCGAGCCGAGTCAGGAGCGCTGGACCGGCCTGCGCCTCGGCCCCGACTCCACCGCCGCGCGGCTCTCCGGGATCGCGACCGTGCTGCCCATCGACTCGCTCGACCGGCGCCTCGCGATCGCCCGCTTCCGCGGCGGGCCGATTTACGTGCCGCTCGACCAGCACACGCGCCAAGAAGACCGCATCCTCGACCTGACGTTCGGGGGCGCCGATGTCCGCAACCTCGCTGCCCTGACGGATTCGATGCGGGCCGTGAAGGACGCCGACGAGATCGCGCGGCTCCGGATGGCGGTGAACATCAGCGTCGCGGGGCACATCGCGGCGATGCAGGCGGCTCGCCCCGGGATGTACGAGTACGAGCTCGAAGCGGTGCTCGAGGACGGATTCCGCCGCAATGGGGCCGATCGGCTGGGGTACCCGTCGATCGTCGGCAGCGGGCCGAACTCCACCACGCTCCACTACGACGTGAACCGCCGCCGCACGCAGGATGGCGACCTGGTCGTCATCGACGCGGCCGCCGAATGGGGCCAGTACACGGCCGACGTGACGCGCACGTTTCCGGTGAACGGCAAGTTCACGTCGCGCCAGAAAGCCATCTACGACCTGGTGCTTGGGGCGCAGCAGGCGGCGTTCGATTCGGTGCGGCCCGGCATGACGATGCGACAGCTCGACGGGATCGCCCGCCGCTACATGAAAGAACACTCAAGGGATCTGTGCGGGGACAAGACCTGCGATGACCGGGAGATCTTCAACCACGGGCTTGGGCATCCCATCGGCATGGACGTCCACGACGTCGGCATCGGCCGGCCGCTGCAGACCGGGATGGTGATCACGCTGGAGCCGGGGATCTATCTGCAGGCCGAACACCTGGGCGTGCGGATCGAGGACGACGTCCTCGTCACCGCCACGGGCGCCGAGTGGCTCTCCGCCGGCGCCCCGCGCACGACCGACGCCATCGAGCAGCTGATGCGCTCGGGACGCGGGCGCGGCGGCCGCTAGGTCTCGTCCTTCTCGTTCTTGATGTCGGCGAGGAGCGCCGCGGCGTCTTCCTTGTATTGCGCATCGAGCACGTCGCGGATCGGCAGGGTCGGGATGATGGTGAGCTGCTCGCGCGCCTTGGAATACTGCCCGAGGTCGGTGTAGACCTCGGCCAGCTCGAGGCGATGATAGATGTGCTGCGGGTTCAGGGCCACCGCGCGCTCGAGATGCTTCACGGCGTCGTCCCAGTTGGCCACGCTCATGAAGCCGCCGCCGAACAGGGCCTTGGCGAAGAAGCGCTGAATCGCCGAGAGGCGCTTCACTTCGGCGTTCCAGGCGCCGAGCACGTGATGGGCGCCGTCGTGGTTCGGGTTGAGCGCGACGGCGCGGCTGGCCTCGTCGAAGATCAGCTTGGCGTAGCGCACCCGCTCTTTGCTGCCCTTGGTGCGCGACAGCCGGCCGAGCACCATGGCGAGGGCGTAATGGCCGTCCGCTCCCATCGAGTCGGCGCGGATCGCCCGCTCGGCGAAGCCTCGGCCGACGGTGTAGAGGCTGTCGCGGTGCTGCTTGAGTGAGTCGGCGTTGCCCTCGATCTGCTTGGCGATGTCGGCGATCGCCCGGGCGGCTTTCCAGTTGGCCTCGTAGTTCATGGAGTCGAGCGCCAGGGCCGCCTGGAAATGCCGCAGCGCCACCGCCGGCTGGAGCGCGGTCGTAGCGCTGTCGCCCAGCTTCATGTGCTCGGCGGCGGTCTGGGCGGCGAGCGGCGAGGCAACGGCCGCAAGCGCGAGCGCCATGAGCGGGGCGAGGTGACGCATGGACAACTCCGGGTTGGAGGGTGGGGGCTGAATGATCGTTGTACCCCTGATCGAGCGCAAGCGCGACGGCGGAAAACTCACGCCGGAGGAGTGGTCCGCCATCGTCGCGGAGTACACCGCGGGCCGCATCCCCGACTACCAGATGGCGTCGCTGCTCATGGCGTCCTACCTGCGCGGCCTGGAGCGGACGGAGCTGGCCGCGCTCACCGACGCCATGCTCGCGTCGGGGCAACGACTCAACTTCGACGGCTGGGCCACGCCGCGCATCGACAAGCACTCGACCGGTGGGGTGGGTGACAAAGTCTCGCTCGTGCTGGGCCCGCTCGTCGCCGCCTGCGGCGTCGCCGTTCCGATGATGTCCGGACGCGGGCTCGGCCACACCGGCGGCACCCTCGACAAGCTCGAATCGATCCCCGGATTCCGCACCAATCTCTCCCTCGCGGAAGCGAAGGCGCAGGTGCAGAAGCTGGGGTGCGTGCTGATCGGGCAGACGGCGGAGATCGCCCCCGCCGACCGCAGCCTCTACGCGCTGCGCGACGTCACGGCCACCGTGGAATCGATCCCGCTCATCGCGGCGAGCATCATGTCGAAGAAGCTCGCCGAGGGACTCAATGGGCTCGTGCTGGACGTGAAGCGCGGCAGCGGCGCGTTCCTCCCCAAGCTCGAGCAGGGCCTCGAGCTGGCGAAGACGATGATCGCGCTGGGCGAGGACCGCGGCTGTCCCACGATCGCCCTGCTCACGGCGATGGATCGGCCGCTCGGCCGCGCCTGCGGCAATGTGTTGGAAACGGAAGAGGCGATCCTCGCGCTGCGGGGCGAGGGGCCGGCCGACCTGCTGGAAGTCACCTACGCCCTGGGCGTCGAGATGCTGCTCGCCGCGGGCATCGAGACCAACACGAAAAAGGCGCGCAAGAAGCTCGAGACGGCGATCGACTCAGGGCTCGCGGCGGAAAAGTTCGAGCAGATCATCGAGGCGCAAGGCGGCAATCCCAAGGCGGTCGAGGATCCGGCGGTGTTGCCGCAGGCGCTCGCCGTCGAGGTCTACGCCGCGGCGCGCACGGGCGTGGTGCAGCGGGTCGAGCCGCGCACCATCGGCCGCGCCATCACCGCGCTCGGCGGCGGCCGCCGCACCGTGGACGACCCGATCGATCCGACCGTGGGATTCGTGATCACGGTGAAGCCCGGGGACAAGGTGCTGGAGGGAGAACCCATCGCGTCGGTGTTCGCGAAGGATGCCGACGGGGTGCGCACCGGGTTCGAGGCGCTCGCCGCGGCGATCGTGATCGGGGACAAACTGACGGAGAAGCCGTTGCCGCTCGTGTCGCACCGCGTGACGCGGGCGGGCGTCGAGGAGCTCAGCCCGCCACCCGGTCCAGCATCTCGCGCAGCTCCTCGAGCTTGAAGGGCTTCTTCAACACGGGTCGCTCCGAGCGTTGCAGCCGGTCCCGAGTTTGCGCCGAGACGGAGTCGCCGGTCGTGAACACGACGTGCCGCTCGCGGCCGCGGCCTTCCTGCAACAGTTCCTCGAACAGATCGAACCCGGTGTGCGCCTCGTCGAGGTGCACGTCGACCAGTAGCGCGTCGTAGCGGCCGCCCGGCTCGCGCAGGGTCGCGAGCGCCTCCCGCAGGTCGCCGACCGTCCGCACTTCGTGGCCGAGGCGTTCGGCCATCAGCGTCATGCCGCGCCGCACGCTGGCTTCGTCGTCCACGATGAGCACCGACAGCCGCCGGCCCGCGGGCCGGAAGCCGCTGCGCGGCTCCGGCTCCTTGATCGCGGCCTCGGCCGGGAGCTCGGCGGTGAGCCGGGCGCCGCCGCCCTCGACGTTCTGCAGCCACAGGCGCCCGCCCAACCCCTTCACGAGACCGAGGCTGATCGTGAGGCCGAGGCCCGTGCCGCGGTCGCCCTTGGTCGTGAAGAACGGCTCGAACACGCGGTCGAGCGCCTCCGGCGTCAGGCCGGGTCCCGTGTCTTCGACGGTGAAGCTGATGTGCCCGTCGGTGCGGCGCGCCCGGATGTCGATGGTGCCCGGGCGCTCGCTCGCTTCGATCGCGTCGATCGCGTTCACGACCGCGTTCAGCACGACCTGTTGCAGCTCCTGCGGGTCGCCCATCACGGCCGGCAGGTCGTCCGCCATCGCGACCACGGCTTTCACGCGCGCGCGCTTCATGGCGCTGCGCTCGAGGGCCAGCACTCGCTCCACCACGTCCTGCAGATCGACGGGCTCGTGCACGCGGGGGCGCTGGCGCGCGAAGTCGAGCAGCGTTTGGACGACGCGCCCGGCGCGCATCGCCTCGGCGTGGATGATGTCGGTGCTTTCCCGCAGGTGCCCGTCCTTCGCGTCCACCGTCAGGAGCTCGGCGAAGGCGGCGATCGCCGCGAGCGGATTGTTCAGCTCGTGCGCCACCCCCGATACCAGCGCACCGAGCTGCGACAGGCGGTCCGCCTGCACCAGCTTGCGCTGCAGCAAGACCTCGCGCGACACGTCCACGGCGAGGAACAGGAGGCGGGGGATCTCTTCGGGATGCTCCGGGTCCACGTTCTCGATCACCGCTTCGACCTCGCGCGTCGCTTCGACCCCGGCCTCGATCGACAGGCGAATCTGCTGCCGCTGGCGCAACCCCTCGCGTAACGCGGTCGCGAACGCCGAGCGTTCTGGCGCGGCGGTCCAGTCTCCGAGCTGGCGCCCGCGTAGCGTGACACTGTGGGCGGCGCCGAGCAGCTCGGTGGCCGCTGGGTTCGCTTCGAGGATCTGCCCGTCCAGGCTCAACACGAGCGCCGGGCTGGGGAGGGCGTCGAATAGCTGGCGGTAGAAGCGCCGCTCGTGCTCGAACGCCGTGAGGATATGCCCGGCCTGCGACTCCGGGCTCAGCTCGGCCCGCGTCTCACGAAACACGAGGAGCAGGTGATTGCGGGGCCCGCGCGTTACGTGGGTCTCGAACACTTTGCCCCGGAACTCGCGCGCGGGGGAGGGCGTGAGATACGCGCGCGGGCGCCCGTCGGACATCACCTCCTGCAGGGTCCGCTCGACGTGCGTGCCTTTGGCGGTGGGGAACGCGACCCAGAAGCCTTTACCCAGAACCTGGTCGGCCGGCATGCCGACGATGCGGGCGGCGGGCGCACTCCACTCTACGATCGTCCAGTCGGGGGCGATCGCGACGACGCCGACATCGAGGTTGTCCAACAGCGTTCGCGCTTCCATGGCGCCACCCTTCACCTAAAAGACACAAGGCCCCGTCGGCCGATCGCGGGCGCAACGGGGCCAAGCTGCTCGAGTTGTGCTGCTACTTCGTGTACAGGATGGAAAGGGCAGGGTTCCGCTGTCAACCGTGGCGGCCACGCGACAGGTGACGGCCATCACGTTCCTAGATGGGGGGCTTCGAGACTCCCGGTCCCCAATCGCGCACCGTGTGCTCGTCGGGCGCCTCCTGGACTTCCCGCTCGGCCTGCTCGAGCTGGGCGTCGTCATCGACCCCGACGCGTGTCGTTGGCGGCCGCACGTCGCTCGAGGGCCAGAAGAACCAGGCGAGCAGAGCGAGCAGCGCCGCGAGCGCCGCGATCACACCCACCATCACACGTCCAGGTTGCGCACGAACTTCGCGTTCTCTTCGATGAAGCGACGGCGCGGCTCGACCTCATCGCCCATCAGCGTCTCGAACAGATGCGAAGCCTCGATCGCGTCTTCCATCGTGACCTTCAGCAGGGTGCGCTTGGTGGGATCCATCGTGGTATCGCGCAGCTGGTCCGGGTTCATCTCCCCGAGTCCCTTGTAGCGCTGAATGCCGACGGTGCTCCGCGTGCCCGGCGTACCGGCCTCACCGCCGTTGGCCGACAGGCGCTTCACGTACGCGTCGCGCTCCTTCTCGTCGTAGGCGTAGAACTCCTCCTTGCCCTTGGCGACGCGAAACAGCGGCGGCTGCGCGATGTAGATGTAGCCGGCGTCGATCAGCTGCTTCATCTCCTTATAGAAGAAGGTGAGCAGCAGCGTGCGGATGTGGGCTCCGTCCACGTCGGCATCGGTCATGATGATGATCTTGTGGTACCGGGCTTCCTCGACCTTGAAATCCTCGCCCACGCCCGTGCCGATGGCGGTGATGATGGTCCGGATCTCCTCGTTCGAGAGGATCTTGTCGATCCGCGCCTTCTGCACGTTGAGGATCTTGCCGCGCAGCGGCAGGATCGCCTGGTAGCTGCGGTCGCGCCCCATCTTGGCCGATCCGCCCGCCGAGTCGCCTTCGACGAGATAGACCTCGCACAGCTTGGGGTCGGTGAGCGAGCAGTCCGCGAGCTTGCCCGGGAGGATGCCGGCGTCGAGCCCGCTCTTTTTGCGCACCAGCTCGCGCGCTTTGCGGGCCGCCTCGCGCGCCCGCGCGGCGCTGACCGCCTTGGCGATGATGGCGCGCGCCACGCTCGGAGTCTTGTCGAAGAAGTCGCCGAGCGCCTCGTTCACGACGCTCTTCACGATCCCCTCGACCTCGGAGTTGCCCAGCTTGGTCTTGGTCTGACCCTCGAACTGCGGGTTCTTCACCTTGGCGTGGAGGACGCAGTTCAAACCTTCGCGCACGTCGTCGCCCGACAGCGTGAACTCTTCCTTCTTGAGGAGGCCGTCCTTCTTGGCCCACTCGTTGATCGTGCGGGTGAGCGCCGACTTGAAGCCGGTGAGGTGGGTGCCGCCCTCGTGCGTGTTGATGTTGTTGACGAATGTGAACGTGTTCTCGCTGTACTGGTCGTCGTACTGAACGGCCCCCTCGACCTCCACACCCTCACGCGTTGCCTCGAAGGTGATCGGCTTCGGATGCAGCGGCCGGCGGTTGCCGACGACCCACTTCACGAACTCGGCGAGGCCGCCCTTGTAGTGGAATGCCTCTTCCCGCGTCTGGCCCTTGCGCTCGTCCTTGAGCGTGATCGTCAGGCCCTTGTTCAGGAACGCGAGCTCGCGCAGCCGGTTCGCGATGGTGGCGTAATCGAACCGCGTCTCGGTGAAGATCTTGTCGTCGGGTTTGAACCACACAGTCGTGCCGGTGGCCTTCGCCTTGCCCACGACCTCGAGTTTCTTCTTGGTCTCGCCGCGCTCGAACTCCATATGGTGCCGCTTGCCGTCGCGGTCGACCCACACCTCGAGCTTTTCCGACAACGCGTTCACCACCGATACGCCCACGCCGTGGAGGCCGCCCGACACCTTGTAGCTGCTCTTGTCGAACTTGCCGCCGGCGTGCAGCACCGTCAGCGCGACCTCCACCCCCGGCTTCTTCTCCGTCTTGTGGATGTCGACGGGAATGCCGCGGCCGTTGTCGACGACGGTGACCGCGTTATCGGGGTGGATGGTGACGGCGATCTCGGTCGCGAAGCCCGCGAGCGCCTCGTCCACCGAGTTGTCCACGACTTCGTAGACCAAGTGGTGCAGCCCGCGCGCCGAGACCGACCCGATGTACATCGCGGGCCGCCGCCGCACCGCTTCGAGACCCTTGAGGACCTGAATCGAATCGGCCTGATAGGCCTTGGGAGCGGGCGCGGATTTATTCTTCGCCATGCGTTCCTAACGTGTGAGAAGCCAACGGATCGTCATGATGCGACCCGAGCCGCGGCCCGCGTTCACGCGGGCCATGATCTCGGGCGTCATCAGCTGCAGTTCGTTCATCCAGGCGCTGGTCGTGACCCGCACGAACAGCACGCCGTCCGGCGTGACGCTCTCCGGCGTCGCCACGGCGGCGATCTGCGGCCCCACGAGGCCCGGCCAGTCGGGGATCACCTGCGCCTGCGCCACCCGCTGCGCCAGCCCGGCACGCGACAGGTAGCCGTTCAACGCCTCACCAACGGCGACGGGCCGGCCGCGCTTGGGTCGATCGAGTCGATCGAATCGATCATTCATGGGAGGACTGGAAGATACCCCGAAGTCATTGTCCTGTCAACACTTACTAAGTCTATGGGGTTACTGCACGACCACCACATTGGTGTCCCGGACCACTTGAAATCCGGCTATATCGCGGGCGCGAATCTGCACCGAGATCATGGTCCCGGGCGTCTTGCCGGGGCCGATGAGGAACCGGAACGTGGTGCTGAAGACCCGGTCGAACCCGCCGTCCTCCCCCGCTACGGCGGAGTCTACGCTGACCCACACCGAGTCGAGCCCATCGGTGTCCTCGGCCCGCACGGTCCCCGAGAGCGTATCGGGGGGCGTGGGAGGATTGTTCGACTGCACCGTGGTGCGGTTCAGCGTGAGCGTGATCAGAGGGGGGCCGGGCCTGGGCCGCTCCTCGATGCACGACGCCGCGACCAACAGCAGCGTCAGCGCCCCTGAAACTTGGCGGATCGTTTTTCGAGGAATGCGGTCAGTCCTTCCTTCATGTCCTGCGTGGCGGCGAGCAGACCGAAGTGGTTCGCCTCGAGCAGCAGGCCCTCGTCGAGCGTCATCTCGAGCCCCTGGTCCACGGCTTCGAGCGCCAGCCGCACCGCCAAGGGGCCCATCGTGAGGATACCCCGGAGCAGCTGCTCAGATGCGGTGAGCAGTTCGGCGGCGGGAACGACCTTGTTGACGAGTCCGATGCGATAGGCCTCCTGCGCGTCGATCATTTCGCCGGTGAGGATCAACTGCAAAGCCACGCCCTTGCCGACCAGACGCGGCAAGCGCTGCGTGCCGCCGTAGCCCGGCGCGATCCCCAGCTTCACCTCCGGTTGGCCGAACTTGGCGTTCTCGCTCGCAATGCGGATGTGGCACGCCATCGCGAGCTCGCAGCCCCCGCCCAGCGCGAAGCCGTTGACCGCGGCGATGACCGGCTTGCCGCAGGTCTCCAGCCGCCGCAGGACCGCCTGGCCGCGCAGCGCCCGCGCCTTGCCGTCGAACGGTCCCTGCTTGGCGAGATCGCCGATGTCGGCGCCGGCCACGAACGCCTTGGGGCCGGCGCCCGTGAGGAGGGCACCCTGGATCGTGTCTTCGGTCGCGATCCGCTCCGCGGCGTGACCCAACTCCGCCATCACTTGATCGTTCAACGCGTTGAGCTTGTCGGGGCGGTTGACCGTGACGAACGCGATGCGATCCCGGATCTCGAAGAGCAGGGTCTGGTAGGTCATCTCGACAATCCTAAAGCGCGGAACTGCAAAAGCTAGACGCACAGACGCACCGCGGGGATCCGTCTCGAGTCAACGGGACAACCCTCGTTAGGGTGGTCCCGTAGACCGCCTCCGGTCCGTCCGCGGTGCGTCTGTGCGTCTAGTCTTTGATTGTCCCCGCATTAGGTTCACCGCGTGAGTGTACAGGCCATCTCATGGACGCCGTCGGGTGCGGTGCGGGTGCTCGACCAACGCGCGTTGCCCGAGGCGCAGATCGAGCGCGACTTGGAGAGCGCGGAGGCGGTCGCCGACGCGATCCGCCACCTCGAGGTCCGCGGCGCGCCGCTGATCGGGATCGCGGCGGCGATGGGACTGGTGGCGGGCACGCGGGAGCTGCGGGGCGGGGCGCGCGAAGCTTTCCTGGCCCGCCTGGCGCGGCTCGTGGACGTTCTCAGCGCCGCGCGGCCGACGGCGGTGAACCTGCGCTGGGCCCTCGACCGCATGGCGCGGGTCGCGACGTCGACGCCCGGAGATGGCTCGGCGATCTGGGAGCGGCTTCACGCCGAGGCGACCGCGATCTGGGAGGAAGACCGCGCGATGTGCCGGCGCATCGGCGAGCACGGGCTGCCGCTGGTTCCGGACGGCGCCAATGTCCTGACCCACTGCAATACCGGTGCGCTGGCGACCGGCGGCATCGGTACCGCGCTCGCGCCGATTTACCTGGCGCACGAGCAGGGTCGGAAGGTGCACGTCTACGTGGATGAGACGCGGCCGGTGCTGCAGGGGGCACGGCTCACGGCGTGGGAGCTGATGCATGCCGGCGTGCCGTGCACCCTGATCCCGGACGGCGCGGCCGGAGTGTTGATGCGTCAGGCGAAGGTGGACGTCGTCCTGGTGGGGGTCGATCGGATCTGCGCCAACGGCGACTTCGCGAACAAGATCGGCACCTACGGCCTCGCCGTGCTGGCCCGCCATCACGGCGTGCCGTTCTACGCGGCGGGACCGTGGTCGAGCGTGGATGCCACGCTCGCGGATGGCGACGCGATCCCCATCGAGCAGCGTCCCGCCGACGAGGTGACGACGCTGGCGGGGCGGCCGATCGCGCCACCCGGCGTGGCGGCGTTGAACTACGCCTTCGACGTGACGCCGGCCCGCTACGTCACCGCGTATCTCACGGACCGAGGGTTGGTTCAGCCGCCGTTCGGGGCGTGATGCGCAGCCCCGTCGTCAAGTTGTTTACTGCGGCCAGGTGGCAAGGGTCGCGTCGGGCGCCAAGTCGGGGAACCAGGCCGCATCGTTCGGGTCTGTCTGGTTTGCCACTTCAGTGAAAGCCACCCAGGCGAACGTTGACGGGTCGTCAAGATCGGCGACTCGCAGCGAGACCGTTACGTGCTTTCCATCGATATGGGCCTCGATTGGTAAGACCAGTGCTGGCTGGCCGTCGAGGAGTGGGCGACGATCGATTAGCAAGCCGGTGAAGCCACTTCCCAGACCTAACGAACCTGTGGGATTCCAGCACATGGCAACGTAGAACTCCGCGAAGTTCGCCTCATTCTTGCCGAACGGATACCCGACCGGTGCGGTCGTCACGTCGGTTTCGAGCCCCGTGCCCATGCAGGTGTGATCGCTATGCGCGGGCACGGCTGGATCTAGCGTTGGATTGGTGGGCACGGCGGCCGCCACGTCCCACTCGAAGCGGAAGCGGCCGTCTTCTCGCGTGATCGAGGCCGCCGTGAGATCCAGCCACGTCGGCGCCTTGTTCTTCACGTCACCAAACGCGTCTCCGATGATGCTCGTCAGGCCGGCCACCGCGTCGAATGCGATTGCGTCGCGGTCACGCAACGGTGTCGTCGGAGCGTTTCGCTCGGTGCAGGCCGCAACGACGAACACGCTTCCCAGCAGTGCGGTTGCCATCGGAAGAGATGTCACAGGTTACTCCAGTCTGGTCAGCTGTCGACGGTTAGCGTGGCCGACACCGTGATCTTGCAGCCGTTGGTGTGCCCCCCCCCATAGATCGCGCAGGACGGGTCGTAGAACGTGTAGCTGCCCTTGAGTTGCGCGTGGAAGGTGCCCGCCGGGTCGAAGGCCCACGTCCGGCAGGTCCTGTTCACGCATGCGCTGAACCCGTCGGCATTTGCCGGGCGCGTGCCGCTGCCGTTGATCGGGGAGGCTGCCGGACTGCAGGTCGTAGCCCCTACAGCTCCCTCGATCGCCACGTCGTTGGCGGTCCAAGACCAACTCGCGGTGGATGAGGCGTACTTTGTTCCCTGACAGTTCACGCTCCACGTGTATGGCCGGTCGCCGATGAAGCCGGCTGGTGACAATGCTACGGCGCCGGCCGAGGGTGCGGTCATGGCGCTGCGCTCCGAGCAACCCGCCAGAACGACGACGCCGACGAGCAGGTTTGAAATGCCGATCGCTCTCATGTTGAGCCTCCAATTCGTTCGCCCACGGACACTTGGTTCGTCCTCCCGCTCGGCTGGGAACGGGGGTTCGGTTTGCGAGGACCCTTCCCGAGGGGCATGTTAGGGCGGCGGCGTGAGACCGCCGTCACACCAGCGTCAAACGGATCCGCATGGTTGAGCTGAGGACGTTCGGCGGGTTATCCCTCGAGGCCGACGGGGCGCCTCTCAGGGGCGCCGCTGCCCAGCGAAAGACGCTCGCCCTCCTGGCCCTGTTGGCGCTCCACCCGCGCGGCTTGAGCCGTGACAAGCTCATCGCCTACCTCTGGTCGGAAACCGACGCAGAGCACGGGCGGAGCCTGTTACGCCAGGCCTGCTACGCCCTGCGCCGGGACCTCAGCGAAGACAAACTATTCCTCGGCTCGACCGAGCTCCGGTTGAACCCGGCCGTTGTGACGAGCGACGTCCAGGCCTTTAAAGACGCGCTCCAGCGTGGCGAGCTGGCTCGTGCTGTCGACCGGTACAACGGGCCGTTTCTGGACGGGTTCTATCTCAGCGAGGCCAGCGAGTTCGAGCGCTGGATCGATGTGGAGCGCGCGCAGCTCGCAAAGCGGTTCAGCGACGCGCTCGCGACCCTGGCGAGGGCAGCAGCCGCCGGCGGCGACCACCGCGCCGCAGCCGACTGGTGGCGCCGGCTCACGGCGCTCGATCCGCTCAGCTCCCAGGCCGCACTCGGCCTGATGACGACGCTAGTGGCTGCGGGCGAGTCCGCCGAAGCCATCAAGCGCGCGCGAGCGCACGAAGCGTTCCTACAGCAAGAGATGGGCACCGCGCCGGACGCCGCCGTGCTGTCACTGGTGAAGCAGCTGTGTGAGGAGGCCGAGCGCGGCCCTTCGCTGCCGGGCGTCGTGGAGCAGCAGCGCAGGCGGCGTCAATCCACGACCGATTTCCTGCTGGCGGCGCTGCCGGCGGCGCTGCGGCGCGAGCTGCGCCGAGCGACCACGCTCAGCATCGCAGCGGCCGCACTGGCGATCGTGCTCGTCGTCGGCGCCGTCGGGTACGGCGTCTCGGGAAGGCATGGGACAACGAGCGGGCCCGAGCCGGTGCCCGTCGCGGACCGGACGATGCTCGCCGTGCTGCCCCTCGAGAATCGTGGCGCATCGGACGACGAGTATTTCGCCGACGGGCTCAGCGAGGCGATCGTTGCTCGGCTCGGCAGCGTGCAGGGCATGGGCGTCATCGCTTGGCAGAGCAGCCGACAATACAAGGGGACCACGAAGAGGCCGCAGGATATCGGTCGGGAGCTTGGCGCCCAGTATCTCCTCGAAGGGACAGTCCGCTGGGAGAAGCCGCGGCGCGGTCCGAGCGCGGTGCGCGTGAGCACCGCGCTGATCCGCGCTGCCGATGGGGCGCAGCTGTGGGCCGAACAGTACGACACGGTGCTCGCCGGCGTGTTCGCGGTGCAGGCCGATCTCGCCACCCGGGTCACCGGGGCACTCGACATCGCCGTGGGTGACGCCGAGCGCCGGCTCTTAGAGGCCCGGCCCACGGCGAACCTCCAGGCTTACGACGCGTATCTGCGCGGGCGAGAGGTGACGGAACGGGACTGGGACGCGGCAGAGTTGCGGACTGCCGCCCGGATGTTCGAGCGCGCGGTGGCCCTCGACTCGGATTTCGCGCTGGCGCACGCCTGGTTGTCGGCCACCTACGTGACGATGTACTGGAACTACGTGGATCGGTCACCGGAGCAACTGACAAGCGCCAAGGCCGAGGCGGACCGCGCGCAGCGCCTGAACCCTGACTCGTATGAAGCGCACGGCGCCTTGGGGTTCTATTACTACCATGGCTTGGGCGATTACTCCCGGGCGTTGGCGGAGTACGCCGCAGCCAGACGCAGGCGCCCCAACGATCCGTGGCCCCCGGCGATCATCAGTGGCATAAAAGCGGACCAGGGCCAATGGAGCGAAGCCCTGACCTACGGGCACGAAGCGGTCGTGCTCGATCCTCTCAACGGGGGATTCGTAGCTGGTTTGGGCGATCTCTACAGCGCGCTACGCCAGTTCGCCGCCGCTGACTCCTACTACGACCGGGCCCTCGCCCTCTCGCCGCAATCCGTCTCCGCCCACCTGACCAAAGCCATCGCCTATCTCAACCAGACGGGGAACTTGGCTGGAGCGCGGCGCCTGATGCCGGACGTCGTCCGGAACATCGCACCAACCGGCTTGGAGACCCAGGTCATCACCCTGAGTGATGTCGTGTTGCTGCTCGATGATAACGAACAAGCGCGCGTGCTCCGGCTCGCCCCTGCGGCCCTCGACGGCGACGCCGCCGCGCTGGCGCTGGCGAAGGCCATGGTTTATCGGGGGAGGCGCCAGCTGTCTCTGGCAAGCGACCATTTCGATTTTGCGCGCCTCACTCTGGAGACGAAGGTCCGGCAACAACCCGACGACCGCATGGCCCATGCCCTGCTCGGTCTCGCGCTGGCTGGCCTGGGTCGGTCGGCAGACGCGATCCGCGAAGGGGAACGGGCGGTCGACGTGATGCCGGTCTCGACGAGTGCGTCCGAACACTCGTTGCTGGTGGCGAACTTGGCGCGGATCTACGTGCTACTCGGGGAGCGCGACAAAGCGATCGATCAGCTCGAACTGGTGTTCTCTCGACCCGGCCCGCTCTCGGCCAACTGGCTCACGGCCGATCCGTTCTGGGACCCGCTGCGGGGGAGCCGAAGGTTTCAACGACTGGCGGCGGCAGGGAACTAGATGAAAAACGGCAACGGGGCGTCGTCGGACCGCCCCGCTGATTTCGCTGCCCTGCATCGTCACTGCGGCCAGGTAGCGAGTGGTGCACCCGAGTTCACCTCTGGCGCCTGGTCAAACGGAAAGTGCTTGTTGTAAGCATTCTTCACATCATCGCCAGCCTTCGCAGCAGAGGTAACCACAAGCCAGCTGAAGGTCGACGGGTCGCCGAGCAAAGCCGCGTCTACCACAAACGTGATCTGCGCGCCCTCGATGCTGACCTTGATCGGTGTGACGAGCGCCTGCCCGCCCGTGAGCAATGGCCTGCGGTCTATCAGGACGTCCGCGGCGCTGGTCGGGTCGAGTGGGTCGATGAATCCAGCGCGGTACACACGGTGCTGGATGAAAAACTCGAACGGGAACGCGGTGTTCTTAGTGAAGGGATAGCCCACCGGAGACGAGGTCGGGTCCGTCTCGAGGATCGGCTGCCACACCAGGACATCGGCCCATGACGGCAGCTCGGGGTTGTCAGGCACGGGGGCCGCGAGCGTCATCACGAAGACGAAGTTCGTCCCCTGCTTGGTGATCTCAGCGCTGACGATGTCCAGATAGGCTTCCGCAGTCTTGTCCGCATCTCCGACGGCATCGGTGACCACACTCGTCTTCCCCGGGTCGAGATCAGCCGAGAATGGTCCCGTTTGCGCGTTCCGCTCGCTGCAGGCTGCGCCGAGCGCGGCCAGGACGACGACGCTCAGGAATGTCCGAATCGTTTTCATTGTTCCTCCGTGTTAGCTGTCGACCGTCAGTCTGCCGCTTTCCTTCCAGCAGCCGAACATGCCGCATTTCTTGCCGCCGTTCCCCGACCCCCACCCCACGGAGCCGTTCAGACTCACCTTGAAGGGGCCGGCGGGGTCGAACGTCCAGCTCGTGGAATTGGACCCAACCTGTGCCGTGAAGCCGTTCGCGTTGGCTGGGCGCACCCCGGTGCCACCGTCCCCACTATCTCCGAAGCAGCCAGCAATGCCGCTGGCGATCACCGTGCCGTCCTGGGTCCAGGACCAGGTTGCTCCGATGGACCCATCCCCGCTACAAGTGAAGCTCCAGGTGTACTGCCGGTCCAAGAGGGCCGCCGTTTCCGCGAGCGGGCGAGCGGACGGCGCCGTGAGGGCGTTGCGGTCGCTGCAGCCAGCTAGTGCGGCCGCTCCAAGGACCAGACACAATCCCATTCGAAGCCGGTACATGGTTACCTCCTCCTTACTGAGCCGGGATTCGCGACCTCGGTGAACGAGGGCTAAGTTAGACCGGCGCGGTGTGGGCCCGACCAAAAACGGATCAAATGGGGCCCGATGCCGGACCTCAGGACGTGCGGCGGGCCAATGCTCGAACTCAGGACGTTCGGCGGGCTGTCCATCAAGGACGACGGCGCCCCAATCACCGGCGCCGCGACCCAGCGCAAGACCCTTGCCCTGCTCGCCCTCCTCGCTGCCGCCGGCAAGAACGGGCTCAGTCGCGACAAGCTGATCGCCTACCTCTGGCCCGAGAGCGACGCCGAGCACGGTCGCAATCTCCTCAACCAGGCGTGCTACGCCCTGCGCCGTGACCTGCGCGAGCGCGAACTGCTCGTCGGCGCCAGCGAACTGCGGCTGAACCCGGATGTGGTGCGGAGCGACCTAGAGGCGTTCGAGGCCGCGCTGCGACGCGGCGATGCCGAAGCGGCGGTCAGTGCGTATAGGGGACCGTTCCTCGACGGGTTCTTCGTCAGTGGGGCGCCTGAGTTCGAGCGGTGGGTGGACGCCGGGCGCGCGCAACTCGCAAAGCAGTTCAGCAACGCGCTCGCCACCCTGGCGAAAGAAGCAGGCGCGCGCGGCGACCACCGTGCCGCCGCCGACTGGTGGCGCCAGGTCACGGTAGTCGATCCGCTCAGCTCTGAGGCCGCCCTCGGCTTCATGACGGCGCTCGTGGCCGCGGGCGAGTCCGCCGCAGCCATCCAGCACGCTCGAGCGCACGAAGCATTCCTACAGCAAGAGATGGGAACCGCGCCGGATTCGGCCCTGCTGGTCCTGGTGAAGCAGCTGTGTGAGGAACCGCAACGAGGCGGATCATTCCCCGGCGTCAGTGAGCAGCAGCGGAAGAGGCGTCAATCCACGACGGATTTCCTGCTAGCCGCGCTGCCGGCTGCGCTGCGGCGGGAGCTACGCCGGGCGACCACGTTGAGCACCGCCGCCGCCGTCATCGCGATCGTACTCGTGGTCGGCGCCGTGGGATACGGCGTTTCGAGGCGGCAGCCAACAGTGAGCGGGGTGGAGCCGGTACCCATCGCGGACCGGAAAATGCTCGCCGTGCTCCCCTT